>Ga0182013_10001204_pt1 | contig 35688 bp, 34 predicted proteins | sample 612S2MmetaG_FD_120487 | JGI IMG/M metagenome (GOLD analysis project Ga0182013, IMG submission 120487) | Permafrost microbial communities from Stordalen Mire, Sweden - 612S2M metaG | ecosystem: Environmental > Terrestrial > Soil > Wetlands > Permafrost | place: Sweden: Stordalen | collected... | reverse complement strand
GCGAATGAAACCGCCGATAGCGTCGCCAGCAGGATCACCAGCGGGTTGCGGATGATTTTCATCAGACGCAGGAACCAGCCTTGCTGGCGCTCCTGCGCCACTTCATTCGGACCCGCCGTGCGGGCGCGCTCTTCGGCCTCCGTTTGGGTCAGGCCCGCCGCAGTCGTGTGCAAAGATCGGAGGAGTTCTTCGCCGTCTTTCCCGGCGGCGTCGAGGACAGCGGGTGAAACGCGAATGTTCTGGTTCTTCGCCTTCTTCGGAATGGCCGGCGGGTCGGGGTGTGGCCCGGCGGAGCTAGCGCCATCTGGCCCGGCGGGCTTCACTGAAGCCACCGCGGCGCTATTGGCATCGGATGTTGTCATCGTTCCGTCTTCCTTCATGCATGCAAAGCGCCGTCTTGCCTTGGCTCACGAACATTTCAATTTGCCGCGGCTCTCCTGGCGGTCCCAGGGAGGAAGGTATTGTGCCGCACTTTCCGGGCTCTTTTCCGCCAGCGCGGGCTCGTTCGGGCCCTCGTGCCAGGAGATGTGGACCCACTCCCGAGCTAGCTGAAATCTCCCTTGATGTATTCCAGATGAGTGGCAAGAGGGGATCTGCTGTCGTTCGGACCTTGGCTGGATTGCTGGAAACAGCAGCTTATGTCTGTCGAAGGAATCGTTACAGAGCTTCGCCTGGAGTTGCAAGAGATTGAAGATGCCAGCCGCTCCCTGGGGCGCCTTCATCGGCTCAGTGGGGAAGTAAAAGCACGGGCACAATCTCTACCGAAATCCGGAGCGTTGAGAAACCGCGCGACGCCTCGTGACGCGAAGGGATTACCGGATGAAATCGGACTTGCGGAAATGCGCGGGATGGCTTCAAACGCACTGGCACGGCGGGCGGGGCGCTTGTGCGCCCCCGATTCAATTATTTCTTGCCCGGTGTTACGTGGCCACGTCCATCTCGCACTTCGTTTCCTTTGAAGTGCGCACTGTCGACCCGCTTTGACTCCTCGGCTTTCTCGCCGCGTTTTGGCGTTGGGCCGGTATAGCCGTGCTCCGGATGTAAGCGGTTATCTACGTGCCCCTGGAAATCGGTAGCGCCATGGAACCACGGACCAACGCCAATGAAGCCGTCCGTGGTAAACCATTCCGGACCATAGTATCCGGTAGGGGCGCAGTTATAGGGGGCTACGTCATAGTAACCATAGGGACAGTCAGGGGCTACTCCGATTTCGACGCCGACCTGAGCCTGTGCTTTGGGAGTGTTAGTGGTAAAGCCGATTGCAGCAATAGCAGCTAACACGAGAAATGTGCCTGCACGCATAAGTTCACCTCGCAATTGCTAAGCACTTCCCCAGCCAACTCCGGAGAAAGTGGATACCTACGGCAAAGTATGGATCTGGTAGGAGGCTGGGTCGACTGCTGCGCAGGGCGATGCCCAACCCCTCGCGCTGCAGCAAACCTGGGCCGCCCTTCGATGAGCTGGCGCGTTGCATCGAGGCCGGTTGCGATGCAGAATCCGCCGATTCAGGTGCAGGCTTTGCTCAGCACCATTGGCCTGGCCAGCACTTTGCGATCGCTGCGCCAGATCCTCCGGCCCGCTCCCTCGCGTTATGCCCTCTTACCGCAACGGCGCCAGACGTGCTGTGACATTTCTGGAGTGGGCCAAAGCTATCGCGTAACACGCCTAGCGTAGATAGGGTTCCAGACGTTGGATCTGGCCCGGTCTGCGAACGTCCATTCCGGCCGGTTGGTTCCAGCGTCACCTAATAGGGGAGAACTAGTGTCCGACGAGAATCGCGAACTCCTGGAGAAGTTGAAATTCGAGTTGGCCTTCATCGAGGACGGCGGATACGGCCGCTCCGTTCGTACGCCACATAAATCCACCTCTCTCTTCCAAGACTCGCTCACCTGTCTGAATTTCGGCGATCCCTCGCGTCCTCATCCGCGCGCGGAATGCATTCTGATTCGGTATGTCCCGGAACTGCACAAGAGCGAACATGTCCCCTGTCACCATATTCCGCTTGATTCGGACAGCAGAACTCTCGCCACTCTCAAGGACGGCGAGGCAGAGGAGGCCCTCAAGCTGTGGCTTCACCAGGAAATCGGCAGAATTGAAGGAGAACCCGTTCTTTCGGACCGATTGGGAGAGCACCGCGCTCTTTAGCGAGCGCTCCCGGCAAGCGTATCTGCTTGCGGGGCTCTGCGCGCGGCCGTGTTGCTCTGTTGGAGACTGATTATGCCTTGCTTCCTGATGCTCGTGATTCTGTTGTTTCCGCGCGTTGCGCTGGTGTTGATGTGGTTCTACTCCACCTACCTGCAGCGCGCATTCCACGGTGGCCTGCTCCTGCCGGTACTCGGCTTCCTTTTCCTGCCGCTCACTACTCTGGTATATGCGTGGGAGCTTAATACGGGCATGCCGACGACGGGTATCAATCTCTTGTGGCTATTGATCGCGGTGATCATCGATCTGGGCGGGCTCGGCGGCGGCGCTCATCGCCAATCCCGGCGTTGGTAAACGCTGTTGCGATTGATATGGACGTCGATTCTGCCCCGATCGCATGCTTCACGTTTTGGATCGAGTCACAGCAAGCCTGAAAGGATATCATGAAAACAAATTTAACCGATCGAGTTTCACGGGCCGTTTTGTTGGCCCTCCTTTTCGCGTTTTCCGCCCTAGGGCGCGACCACAGCCTCCTGAATGGCACTTGGACGCTGGCGCCCACCGGGAGCGATTTTGCCGGCCAGGCCGTCGTTCAAACCGGCACCGTGACGATCTCCGATCGGGAGGGCATCGTCATCGTCTCTCGCAGTTTCGTGTATGAAGGCGCCACCGAGACCTTCTTCTACCGCGACCTCACGGACGCCGACAACAACGCCACAATTCATTCGGGCAAAGATCTCAAGAGCAAGACCCGGTGGGACCACGACGTCCTGAAGGTGACGACAACTAACTATGGGGCGATTACTGTCGAGAGTTACGCACTTGCCCCGGATGGCACCATGACGGTGAATGTCGTTCGCCCGGAGCACCAGCCAATCACCCTGGTCTTCCAGCGCAAATAATGAACTGGCCGAAAGCGAGGGGTTGTGCCAGCCTCTCCGGCAACCGATACGCCCGCGTTGGTTTTTTACGAAGGTTTAAACTCTCGCGTACTTCTCGTTTTTCGGCTCCAATCCGATTAAAGCATAGAACAGGATGTACAGGTAGCAGGAGCACGGGGAGAATGAACGCGTGATGAAATCCAATGCGGTCGAGGGATCGATGGTCGAGATGCCCGCGATGACCGGCAGAAATTCGCCAATCTCCAGATCCTTTACGTCTACAGTGAGGCACGCGGGACGCTATGGGAGGCGAAATGCAAAGGCTGCACTCGAAAGTGCGGAATCTGCCGATCGGCGATTTGCGAATAGCCCTGCAAGGCTCGCCCATTTTGTCCTTTCCACCTTCAGTGGCGTCCCGGACTGCCCTCTACCTCTTTCCTGGCATTGGTGTTCCGAAGATTCCTGTTTACCCGTCTCCGAGTGGTGCGTGAACTGCTTCTAACGCTCTGCAGATTTCGCCGTAGCGCTTCGAACCGCAGCCAGTTCGTCGGCCGCTTCCAAATGGTGCAAGGGCGCATCGTTCACGGCCATGCCGACGGTCACTGCGCGGCATCTGGCACGATCAGGCCCCAGCGCTTCAGATCGATGGAAAGGTGTAGAGGAATGATCGACAAACCGTTACACGTGGCGCCGCCAAGGCCGCCGGCAATCGAGCCGCGTAGTGTTGTCGTGAATTATCGCTTCCCGCGATGGCGTCCGCTGAAATTCATCATCCCTGCCGCAGTCGTGCTGATCGCTCTCGTGGTCTTCATCCCCGGATGGATACAGAAATGGCTCTGGATGCGGCAACTAGGGTACGCAGGCGTTTTTTGGACGACGTGGTCCATCAGGTGGGAACTGTTTGCCGCCGCATTCGTCGTCGCGCTTCTGTACCTTGGGATCAATCTTCGCCTTGCTCAGAGAAACGGCGCGGCTTTCACTGGAGGTAAGTTCAGAAGCCCGTCTACGATTGCGGCTGAACTCGGCATCCAGGTTTCTCCGAGGGCGTTGAAACTGGCAACCGCGGGGATAGCTGTGATCGCAGCGCTGGGCTTTGCGGCCATCTTCTATGCGCAATGGGACACTTACCTCCGCTTTCGCTATGGCGGATCGTTCGGGCTGTCCGATCCTCTCTTCGGAGCCGATACCGGGTTTTATCTGTTTCGCCTGCCCTTTTATGAGCTCTTGCAGGGCGCCCTCACCGCCCTGACCTTCATCACGCTGTTGGCTGTAATCGGTTTCTACGCTTACTTCGGTTTGCTGCGCCTCCCTCGAAACAGGCAGACTGGGGACCGAAGCGCGAAGACTGTTCCACATCTGTCGATTCTGTCGGTGGTCCTGGTCGCCAGTTGGGGATGGGGATTTTACCTCGACCATTTCGAACTCCTCTACTCTACGCAGGGAGTTGTTTACGGAGCCGGCTACACGGCCGATCATGTGACGCGGGTCGCTTATTGGATTATGGCCGGCGCCGCGGCGGCGCTGTGCGCGTTGCTCGTCCTCAATGTTCTCCGGCCGCGCTTCAGGGCGGTAATGGTGGGAGCCGGAGCCTACGCAGCCTTGTACATCTTCGCAGTTATGCTCCTCCCGGCGCTCTTTCAGCGGTTCGCGGTGCAACCGAACGAGCTGACCCTGGAAACTCCGTACCTCAAAAACAACATCGAGTTCACGCGGAAGGCCTATGGCCTCGACGCGATACAGGAAACATCCTATCCGGCGCTGGCTGATCTGACGGCTGACGTGATTGCCAGAAATCAGGACACGATCCAGAACGTCCGCCTTTGGGACTGGCGTCCATTGCTGCAAATGTATCAGCAAGCTCAGGAGATACGGCTTTATTATCAGTTCTACCACGCCGATGTCGACCGCTATCACCTGCCGGATGGATACCACCAGGTGATGCTTTCGGCCCGGGAACTCTCCGCGGAGCTTCCCGCCGAAGCCCAAACCTGGGTTAATCAGAAGCTCCAGTTCACCCATGGCTACGGGCTGGTCATGAGCTTCGTCTCCAAGACTATCGGAGGCGGCTTTCCGGAGTACGTTCTCGAAAACATCCCGCCAGAGTCGGCTTACGGCCTGAGCGTAAACCAGCCTTCCATCTACTACGGCGAATCGATGCCCGGATATCGCATCGTCGCCACGGGTGTTAAAGAGTTCGACTACCCCAAAGGGAACCAGAATGTCTACACGAGGTACAACGGCACGGGGGGGATTGCCCTCGACAGCTTGTGGAAGCGGCTACTGTTTACCTGGACTCAGGCGGATATCAACATTCTGTTTACGACTTATCTCCGGCCGGAAAGCAAGATTCAAATCTGGAGACAGGTTAAGGACCGCGTCGAGCAGGTTGCCCCGTTCCTTCGTCTCGACCAGGATCCGTACGCTGTGGTGAGCGAGGGCAAACAGTACTGGATTCAGGATGCCTATACCGTCTCCGATCACTATCCCTATTCCACTCCTCACGCGGCGCCCTTCGACCAAGGCCTGAACTACATTCGAAACTCCGTGAAGGCGGTTGTGGACATGTACGACGGAACCGTCCAATTCTACGCGATGAATCCCAACGACCCCGTGCTGGCTGTTTACCGCCGCGCGTTTCCGGGCGTTTTCAAAGATCTGAATCAGCTCTCGCCCGATCTCAAAGCGCATCTGCGCTATCCGGAGGACCTGTTCTCCATCCAGGCCGACCAATACACGACATTCCACATGACGGTTCCGCAGGTCTACTACAACCGCGAGGATCTCTGGGTGCTTCCCAACGAGGCATACGCCGGCAAGGTCGCGCCGATGAAACCTTATTACATCCTGATGAAGCTCCCCGGAAGCGACCAGCTTGAGTATCTGCTGATGACGCCTTTCACTCCACAGAAGCGCAACAACATGATCTCCTGGATGGCTGCCAGATGCGATTTTCCGGAATACGGCAAGATGCTCTTTTACCAACTGCCCAAGGAGAAGCTGATCTACGGCCCGATGCAGATAGAGGCGATGATCGATCAGAACACTACCATCTCCCAACAACTGAGCCTCTGGGATCAAAAAGGATCGAGAGTCATTCGCGGCAATCTGATTGCGGTTCCGATCGAGAATTCCTTTCTGTATGTGGTTCCGGTGTACTTGACGGCGGAAGGCACGGACTTTCCGCAACTCAAGCGCGTGATCGTGATTTCGGGAGACAAGGTGGCCATGGAGCCTACGCTCGATGAGGCGATCCAAGCCGTCTTCGGTACGCAGCAGCTCAAGGCTTCTGGCCAGGCGCCCGGCCGGCCGCTGGAATCGGGGCAAGCAAGAGCGGCATTCGATAAAGCCCAAAAGGCAATGGAGCAAGGGGATTGGGGAAACTTCGGCAAGGCGATGGACGAACTCAAGGGCTTGCTGAGCGGCCCGCCGAAATGAAGAAGAGCTGGAAAGAAAGGAACTAAGTTATGACGAACTCGGTGGTAGCTATCTATGAAACCCACACGCAAGCAGAGGAAGCAGTGAAGGAACTGCAGCGGTCTGGTTTTGACATGAAGAAGATGTCCATCGTTGGCAAGGACTATCACACAGACGAAAGCGTGGTCGGATACTATAACACCGGCGACCGAATGAAGTACTGGGGCAAACAAGGGGCCTTCTGGGGTGGCCTCTGGGGCATGCTATTCGGCGCCTTCTTCATCATTCCGGGCCTCGGCCCGATATTGGTAGCCGGCCCTTTGGTCGCCTGGATCGTCGGCGCACTGGAAGGCGCCGTTGTGCTGGGCGGACTGAGCGCACTCGGCGCGGGGCTGTACAGCATTGGCATTCCGAAGGACAGCGTCGTCCAGTATGAGGCGGCGCTCAAGGCGGACAAGTTTCTCCTTTTAGCCCACGGCACCGCAGACGAGGTGGCCCTGGCTAGGAACATTCTGCAGTCGACTCATCCGCTGCAGATCGAAACGCACGCGGCGGAGCGAGAATCTGCATTGAGCAGCGCCAGATAGCCGCATAGACAGGGCCTTCACCAGTCCTGGGAAAACAAAAAGATTAAGGAAAACTATTATGTACAAAAACGTATTGATCGCATCGGTAGCAAGCCTGGGTATGCTCCTGCCCGCTTTGGCGTCGGATCGAGAGGACGACATTGGACGTGTCGAAAAAGCCGGCCGTGTATTCCACGAGATCATGGCAACGCCCGACAAAGCCATTCCCCGTGACCTGATGGAAAAGGCGAAGTGCATCGTCATCATCCCAGGTGAGGAGAAGGCAGCCTTCATTTTCGGCGGCAACTACGGCAAAGGAGTAGCTTCCTGCCGGACGGCCACCGGCTGGAGCGCCCCGATGTTTATCGCTGTCGGAGGCGGGAGTTTCGGCTTCCAGATTGGCGCTTCTTTCACCGACGCGGTGATGCTATTCATGAACGACCATGCCCTGCATAGCCTCCTGGGCGACAAGTTCAAGGTCGGCGGCGACGTGACCGTGGCGGCCGGGCCGGTCGGGAGACAGGCATCCGCCAACACCGACATCAGACTCGACGCGGAGATCCTGAGCTATTCGCGCAGCAAAGGTCTCTTCGCCGGAATCAGCCTGGACGGCGCGGTGGTGCAGGCCGACCACAGCGGAGATCGGTCCATGTACGGCCACGAGGTCACCCACGAGGAAATTCTCAACGGGACAATGCCAGTACCTGAGTCCGCTCACCGCCTGATCGAGGAACTCGATAGCTACCCGTCATACCGGGGAGGCGGCAACCGCTAAGAACATGCCCTGAGCCGGCGCCGGCGCTTCCACCTCGCCGGGGCCGGTTCGGGGATTCGACTCGGCCGCGAATCATAAGCGAGCACCAAGCTTCCCGGGAGAAGATAAATGTCCGATTCGCAGACGCTGCCGCCGACCGCGCCGCAACGCATCGGCGTCGCTGCCGATCACGGCGGTTTTGAATTGAAAGAGACGCTGGCCGGGACCTTGCGTGAAGCTCACTACGAAGTGTTCGACTTTGGCGATGGCCAGCCGAAACCGGACGATGACTATCCGGACTTTGTTGAGCCTTTGGCACGCGCAGTTGCCTTCGGAGAGGTGCATCGCGGAATCGCCATTTGCGGCAGCGGTGTGGGTGCGTGCATTGCCGCCAACAAAGTGCCGGGTGTGCGGGCGTGTCTCATCCATGAATGTTTCTCGGCGCGCCAGGGCGTCGAGGATGACGACATGAACGTGATCTGCCTGGGCGGGCAAGTAGTTGGGCATGCGCTCGCGTGGGAGTTGGTCCGAACATTTCTGCAGGCAACCTTCAGCGGCGCCGAGCGTCACCTGCGCCGTCTTGGTAAAGTTGCCCGGCTCGAAAGCAGGGCATGGAATCACGAGCTGCAGCCCCTCGCAACAGGTGTGATTCACGACACTCCAGTGGCGTCTCCCGATTATGGCCATAAATCATGAGTGAACAAATCCCTGCGAGCCACCCGATTTACCGTCTCCTACGGACTGGAATCGAAGGATTCGATTCACTGGCCGAACTTGCCTTGGACATGCATTGGTGGAACCATGCCGCCGACGAAGTAGGGCGGCAGTACGTCACCAACGAAGTCCACATGCCCACCTGGGATTCGGCCGATGCCGCGGGGCAGCGTCTATTCGAGGTCGAGGTCTATCTTCACGAACTCGATCCGGCCGCGACGCGGGTGGAACTTTATGCCGATGGCGTCGATGGCGGAGGCGCCGTTCGGCAAGAGATGGAGCGCGTGGGCCAATTGGCCGGCGGGTCCAACGGATGCACGTCTCGAACACGAGTGTCCGCCGCGCGTCCGGCAACCGACTATACGGCCCGATCGATACCGAGCTATGCCGGTGTTGCCGTTCCTGTGGAATCCCTCCGAATCCTATGGCGATGACCACCAAGACGGCCCCACGGGAGCTGCACGATTACGTCTCGGAGATCTCCGAGCACTCCGACGTTCGGACCGGCTCCCCTGTGCCTTTGGGAACCCAGGAAACGGGAGGAGGCGTTAATTTCGCCATCTTCAGCCGTGACGCCAGCCGGGTTCGGCTGGAGTTGTTCGACCATGCCGAAGACTCCGCCCCAGCCCGGGCAATTGAGCTGGATTCGGCGCACAATCGCACCGGCGACGTATGGCATGTTTGGGTAAAAGGAATCGGTTGCGGGCAATTCTATGCTTATCGCGTGGATGGCCCCTACGAGCCCAGCCAGGGACATCGGTTCAATTTCAACAGACTTCTCCTCGATCCGTTTGCTACCGCGATCTCGCGGCTGCCCGCTTGGGATTTTGCGTCGGCAAGGGGATACGCCCCGTCAGCGCCGAATCGAGATCTGGTTCTTTCGAAGTTGGACAATTCCAGTTCAATGCCCAAGTGCGTCTTGGTCAACGATCCCTTCAATTGGGATGGAGACCGGCCACTGAGGCATCCGTGGTCGAAAACCGTCATCTACGAAACGCACGTTCGCGGCTGTACCATCCATCCCAAGTCGGGCGTGGACCATCCGGGAACCTACCTCGGCCTGATGGAAAAGATCCCTTATTTCAAAACTCTGGGAGTGACTGCTGTAGAACTGATGCCCGTGCAGGAGTTCAACGAGCATTCCGTCACGCGCAGCAATCCGCAAACGCATCAGCCCCTCAGGAACTACTGGGGATACGATCCGGTATCTTTTTTTGCACCCAAAGCTTCCTACAGCAGTTCCGGAGGCATGGGCCAGCAGAAGCTGGAGTTCAAGGAAATGGTGCGGGCTTTTCACGATGCCGGCATTGAAGTGATTCTGGATGTGGTCTTCAATCACACCGCGGAGGGAGACGAGCTGGGCCCGACGCTCTGTTTCCGGGGTATCGATAACGCGATCTTTTACACCTTGGCCGGCGACAAGCGCTACTATCGGGACTACACCGGAACCGGCAACACCATCAACGCCAACCACCCCGTGGTGCGAGACCACATCCTGGCCGCGCTCCGCCATTGGTCGGTCGAAATGCATGTCGATGGCTTCCGGTTTGACTTAGCGTCGGTGCTCGGCCGCGACGGCGCCGGCCAGTTGCTGGCCAATGCCCCGCTTCTTACACGGATCGCCGAGGACCCGATCTTGCGAGACGTGAAGATCATCGCCGAGGCGTGGGACGCCGCCGGCGCCTACCAGGTGGGAAGCTTTTCAGTGTGCCGCTGGGCGGAGTGGAACGGCAGGTACCGGGATGACGTCCGCCGTTTCTGGCGCGGCGACGATGGCATGCTCGGCCTATTCGCCAGCCGGATCTGCGGCAGCGAGGACATTTATGCCAAGTCAGGCAAAGGCCCGGAGGGAAGCATCAACTTCGTTACCTGCCACGACGGCTTCACTTTGAATGACCTGGTGAGTTATCGCTACAAGCACAATGAAGCCAACGGAGAGAATAACCACGATGGAACCGACGCCAACTTCAGTGACAACTATGGTCCTGAAGGCGACACGGCGGATCCGGCCGTCCAAGGCTTGCGAAAGCGCCAGATCAAGAACTTCCTGCTGACCCTTCTGGTCTCGCGCGGCGTGCCGATGCTGCTCGGCGGCGACGAATACCGCCGCACGCAGCGCGGCAACAACAACGCCTACTGCCAGGACAACGAAACCAACTGGTATGACTGGAGCTGTCTGGAACGCCATAGCGAAATCCTGCGCTTCACCCGCGGCCTGATCGCCTTTCGTCGCGAGCATCCGATCTTGAGTAAGGAGCAATTCTACACCGGCGTCGACATCCAGTGGTTTGCCGCGCAAGGTGGATTGCCCGACTGGGCAGATCCGGAAGAGAAACGGTTCGCCTGCCTGATCCAGGAAGATGAGCAGCAGGCTCTTTGCCTGATGTTCAATGCCGGCAGCGTTGCCATCGATTTCAGTTTGCCCCCGGTACCGGCGGAGACTCGGTGGTATGTGGCCGTTGACACCTCTTGCGAGAGCCCACAAGATCTGTTTACCGAGGGGGAAGAACCGCTCTGGGACAATCCCCGAACCTGCCGTCTTAGCCCCAAATCCAGCATCATACTCCTCGCTCGAAGAACGAGGGGCAAGTGAAGAATGCGGCCCCAGTTACGACCTTGTTCCTGGATATCGGCGGCGTCCTGCTCAACGACGGGTGGGATCATATCGCCCGCAGAAAAGTGGCGAAGCACTTCAAGCTGGAATGGGCCGAGATGGAGGAGCGGCATCGCCTGACCTTCGAAACCCACGAGGAGGGGAAGCTCACTTTCGAGGAATATCTAGGACGGGTGGTCTTCTATCAAAAACGGCCATTTACACGCGTTCAGTTTCGACGCTTCATGTGCGAGCAATCGGCATCTTTCCCCGACATGGTCGACTTAATCAGGCAACTGAAGGTCCGCTATGGGCTGAAGATAGTCGTTGTCAGCAACGAAGCGCGCGTAGTGAACGATTACCGGATTCACAAGTTCAAGCTGGGCGGGTTCGTGGATTCCTTTATCTCCTCCTGCTTCGTCCACCTCCGCAAGCCCGACGCGGACATTTTTCGGCTTGCCCTGGACATCGCCCAGACGCCGGCCCGGCAGGTAATCTACATCGACAACACGCCCATGTTCGTGCAGATCGCCGAGGGCCTGGGGATTCGAAGCATTCTTCACACGGATTACAAGTCCACCTGCGCGAAATTGGCTTCGTTCGGATTGTCGAGCGAGGGAGCCCTCCTTGAAGCCTGCTAACCCATCGATCCTGACGATCAACGGCGGCTCCTCGAGCATCAAGTTCGCAGTGTACACCGCTGGCGAGCCACTGAAGCGAACGATCTATGGAACGGTGGATCGCATCGGCGTCAGCGGGACAACTCTGACGTCTGACGACCTTACCGCGCACCGGCACGACAGCTTCGACCTCGACGCTTGCGACCACAAATCGGCGGCGATTTCCCTGATCGATTGGTTCGAAAAGCAGCACGGTTTCGAATCGATCGGGGCCGTGGGGCACCGCGTCGTATACGGAATGCAACACACCGCGCCCGAGATGGTCACCGGGGAATTATTGGAGGAACTGCATCGCATCAGCCCATACGACCCGGACCATCTGCCCAGCGAGATCGAACTGATCGAGGTATTCCGCCAGCGTCATCCGAAACTGCCCCAGGTGGCCTGTTTTGACACGGCGTTTCACCGCACCATGCCGCGTGTTGCCAGGCTGCTTCCGATCCCGCGCCGTTACGACGCGAAGGGAGTGCAACGTTATGGCTTTCACGGTTTGTCCTATGCCTATCTGATGGAGGAACTCGCGCGCTTGGGTGACCCGGCGGCGGCGAAAGGTTGCGTCGTTCTGGCTCATCTGGGTAATGGCGCGAGCATGGCCGCCGTTCGCGATGGCAAGAGTATTGACACCAGCATGGGATTCACGCCCACGGCGGGGTTGGTGATGAGCACCCGCTCCGGCGATCTGGATCCCGGGTTGGCGCCGTATCTGGCGCGAACCGAGCAAATGACCATAAAGCAGTATTACGAAATGGTCAGCCACAAGTCCGGACTGCTGGGAGTTTCGGAGATCAGTTCCGACATGCGGGACTTGCTGGACCAGGAAGCCCACGATATCCGAGCCGCGGAAGCCGTAGCGTTGTTCTGTTATCAGGCGAAGAAGTGGATCGGAGCTTTCGCCGCCGCGCTCGGCGGCTTGCACACACTCGTCTTCGCCGGAGGGATCGGCGAGAACGCGCCACTGGTTCGCGCGCGCATCTGCGAGGGCCTTGATTTCCTGGGCATCGTGCTCAGCGACTCGCGCAACGCGGAAACCGCGGGGGTGATTTCTACCGACGCCAGCCGGGTCACGGTGCGCGTCATCCGAACGGATGAAGATCTGATGATTGCACGATCGGTGCACGACATTCTCGGACTTGGTAACGGAAACCTATGCCAATCAAAATGATCCCGGACAACCCGGTGAGTGACGGTGCTGTCGAGCCCGGAGGCCATTCGAGGGCCAAGGGTGACCCCTCAGTCGCCAACGCTATTTACACCTGCCCAATGCACCCGGAGGTCCAGCAGAACCATCCCGGCGAGTGTCCCAAATGCGGCATGACGCTGGAGCGGAAGACGGTGACAGCGGGTACGGATGACGATGAGACCGCTGAACTCCGTGACATGACGAGGCGCTTCTGGTGCGCCGCCGCGTTGGCGTTGCCGGTGTTTGTCCTGGCGATGGTCCACTTAGTCCCGGCACTGGCCAGGCAGCCCTGGGTAGAGAGCAGCTTCTCACGCTGGGTGCAATTTGCACTGACTGCACTCGTCGTCATAGGGGCAGGATGGCCGCTCTTACATCGCGGCTGGCGCTCCATCGTGACGTTTGAATTGAATATGTTTACGCTGATCTCCATCGGCGTAGGCGCGGCATTCCTCTTTAGCGCCGTGGCGATGCTGGCGCCCTTCATATTCCCTCCCATGATGCGGCACCAGGGAAAGATTGCGATCTATTTTGAATCCGCGGCGGTGATCGTTGTGCTGGTGCTTCTCGGTCAAGTGCTCGAACTCCGTGCGCGCAGCCGCACGGGGGGCGCCATCAAAGCGTTGTTGACCCTCGCGCCGGCCACTGCGCGGCAAGTCGCACCGGGAGGCGATCATGAAGTCCCCCTCAATCAAGTGAGGGTGGGCGATTGGCTGCGCGTGGTTCCGGGCGACAAAGTGCCCGTCGATGGCGCGGTGGTCGAAGGGCACTCCAGCGTGGAAGAGTCCATGGTCACCGGCGAACCGCTTCCCGTGGAGAAGGCGGTGGGCGATAAAGTGACGGGAGGCACCGTCAATGGCTCCGGCACTTTCGTCATGCGCGCGGAGCGAATTGGCAGCGACACCTTGCTCGGGCAGATCGTAAACATGGTTGCCGACGCTCAGCGTAGCCGTGCGCCCATTCAAGGTCTTGCCGACAAAGTGGCCGGTGTTTTCGTGCCTGTCGTACTGGCTGTCTCGGCGCTTACCTTCATTCTTTGGATGTGGCTGGGGCCGGAACCAAAACTCGCACACGCCATCGTCTGCGCTGTGGCGGTCCTGATCATCGCGTGCCCTTGCGCCCTTGGCCTGGCAACTCCCATGTCCATCATGGTCGGCGTCGGACGCGGCGCGCAGAATGGCGTCCTCGTGAAGAACGCCGAAGCGCTCGAACGGTTAGAGAAAATCGCCACTCTTGTCGTGGACAAGACCGGCACCCTCACAGAGGGCAAACCCAAACTCGTGGATGTTCTTCCCCAGACCGGTTTCGACGGGAAGGAGTTCCTGCATTTGGTGGCGTCGCTGGAGCAGAGCAGCGAACACCCGCTTGCATCCGCGGTGGTGCGGGGCGCGAAGGAGCGAGGCATCGTTCTCGATGGCGTGAAGGACTTTCGCTCAGTAACGGGGGGCGGTATCGCGGGCGCCATCGGCGGCCACGCGGTCTTGATCGGCAAACCTGATTTCCTGCGGAACGAAAAGACCGCTGGACTGGAGCCGCTCGAAGCCGCGGCCATGAAACTCCAGGAAGAAGGCAAGACCGTGATTTTCGTCGCCATCGATGGCAAGCCAGCCGGAATCCTCGCGGTTGCCGATCCAATCAAATCCACCACTCTTGAAGCCGTTCGTCAACTTCACGAGCTTGGGTTGAAACTCGTCATGCTCACTGGCGACAACCGCCGCACCGCTGCCGTGGTGGCCAGAGAACTTGGGCTGGATGCGGTGGAAGCGGAGATTGAACCTGCCGGGAAAGTCGCCCATATTAAGAAACTGCGCGCAGAAGGGAAACATGTCGCCATGGCTGGAGATGGCATCAACGACGCGCCCGCCCTCAGCGAGGCGGAGGTCGGCATTGCCATGGGCGCCGGTACCGACGTGGCAATGCAGAGCGCGGGCATCACGCTCGTGAGGGGCGACCTCCGCGGCATTGCCAACGCGATCCGGCTGAGCCGGGCCACCATGCGGAACATCCGGCAGAACCTTTTCTTCGCTTTTCTCTACAACGCGCTGGGCATCCCTCTGGCGGCGGGGGTACTCTACCCATTCGCTGGATGGCTGCTGAGTCCAATCATTGCCGGGGCGGCGATGAGCATGAGTTCCGTCTCGGTCATCGGCAATGCCTTGCGGCTACGAAACATAAAGTTGTGACCTTAGGTACAAATATGAAAACACACACACAGACCCTGACCCCTGAACCGTCTCGCAAAAAGCCCGACGCAATTGACCCCAAAGACGTAACTACAAAAACCAACCCACTTACGCCCGAACTCCTTCATAAAATAAACGCCTATTGGCGAGCCGCCAACTATCTTTCGGCCGGCCAGATCTATCTATACGACAACCCACTACTGAAAGAGCCGCTGAAGCTGTCGCATGTGAAGCCTCTGGTGGTGGGGCATTGGGGCACCACGCCGGGACAGAACTTCATCTACGTGCACTTAAACCGGGTAATCAAAAAGTATGACCTGGATATGTTCTACATCGCCGGCCCCGGTCACGGCGGCCCGGCGATTGTGGGCAACGTCTACCTCGAAGGCACCTGGAGCGAGATCTATCCGAATGTCACCCAGGACGAGGCCGGCCTCAAGAAGCTGTTCATGCAGTTCTCCTTCCCCGGCGGCATTTCCAGCCACGTGGCGCCGACCACGCCCGGGTCGATTCACGAGGGCGGCGAACTGGGGTATTCGGTCAGTCATGCTTTCGGTGCGGCGTTCGACAATCCCGGCCTGATCGTCGCCTGCGTGGTCGGCGACGGGGAAGCGGAAACCGGGCCCTTGGCCACCGCATGGCAGTCCAACAAGTTCCTCGACCCCATCACGGACGGAGCCGTTCTGCCGATCCTGCACCTGAACGGCTACAAGATCAGCAACCCGACCGTCCTCGCCCGCATCGAGCACGAGGAACTGGAGCAATTCTTCCGCGGCTGCGGGTGGGAGCCCTATTTCGTGGAAGGCAACGACCCGGAGGCGATGCATCAACTCATGGCCGCCACTTTGGAGACCGCCATCGAGCGAATCCGCGAAATTCAAAACAACGCACGGACGAACGACGATACCACCCGGCCGCGTTGGCCCATGATCGTCCTGCGGTCGCCCAAGGGTTGGACAGGACCGAAAGTAATCGACGGCCTGCAAATCGAGGGCACATTCCGAGCTCACCAGGTGCCGATCCTGGTGGATTCCGATCACCCCGATCATGTCAAAGATCTCGAAAGCTGGATGAAGAGCTACAAGGCCGAGGAGTTATTCGACCAAAATGGCCGTCTCATGCCGGAATTGGCCGAACTGGCGCCGAAGGGCAACCGGCGTATGGGCGCCAATCCGCACGCCAACGGCGGAATTCTGCTGCGCGACCTGCGCATGCCGGACTTTCACGCTCACGCAGTAAGTGTGCCCTCGCCCGGCGCGGTGGACGCCCAGGACACCCTCGTGCTGGGCAATTTCCTGCGCGATGTCACCAAGCTGAATCAGGATCAGCGAAATTTCCGCGTCTTCGGTCCCGATGAGACCGTATCGAATCTCCTGGGCGCGGTCTTTGAAGTGACCAACCGCCAATGGGAAGCTCGGAAAGTGAAGAATGACGAATTCCTCGCGCCGGCCGGACGGGTCCTCGATTCGATGCTGAGCGAGCACCAATGTGAAGGTTGGTTGGAAGGCTATCTGCTGACCGGCCGGCACGGTCTGTTCAACAGCTATGAGGCATTTATTCGCATCGTCGACTCGATGTTCAGCCAGCACGCCAAGTGGCTGAAGGTAACGCTGGAACTGCCATGGCGCCGCAAGATCGCATCGTTGAACTATCTGCTGGCCTCCCACGTCTGGCAGCAGGATCACAACGGATTCACCCACCAGGACCCCGGATTCCTCGACCACGTGATCAATAAGAAGGCCGATATCGTGCGCGTCTACCTGCCGCCGGACGCCAATTGTCTGCTTTCAGTCTTCGACCACTGCCTGCGCAGCCGGCATTACGTCAACGTAGTGGTTGCCGGCAAACACGCCCTACCGCAGTGGCTGACCATGGACGCCGCAGTGGTGCATTGCACGGAAGGAATTGGCATCTGGCAATGGGCCAGCAATGACCAGGATGGAGAGCCGGACGTAGTGATGGCTTGTTGCGGAGACACGCCCACGCTGGAGATTCTGGCCGCCGTTTCCATTCTGCGCGAGCATCTCCCCAACCTGAAGATCCGGGTGGTGAATGTAGTCGATCTGATGAAGCTGCAGTCGAGCACCGAGCACCCGCACGGCCTGTGCGATACGGACTACGATTCGCTCTTCACCAAAGATAAGCACATCATCTTTGGCTTCCACGGGTACCCCTGGCTGGTCCACCGCTTGACCTACCGCCGGACCAACCGCAACCTGCACGTGCGTGGCTACAAGGAAGAAGGCACCATCACCACGGCCTTCGATATGAGGGTGCAAAATGATCTCGACCGGTTCCACCTGGTGCAGGACGTGGTCGATCGGCTACCGCATCTCGGATCCAAGGGGGCCTATCTGAAGCAGACCATGCAGGACAAGCTCATCGAGCACAAGGTTTATATCGATAAGCACGGCGAAGACCTGCCGGAAATCCGCAACTGGAAATGGAGCGCTCCTAAATGAATGCCCAACGGTTGATCAACACTGCGCAGGCGCTGGTGGCCGATGACAAAGGCCTGCTGGCGATGGATGAGAGTACTCCAACCTGCAACCAACGATTCGCCAAGTTAGGAATCCCGCAGACGGAGGCGATGCGCCGAACTTACCGGGAGCTGATCGCGACAACTCCAGGTCTCAGTGAGTCCATTAGCGGCGCGATCCTCTACGACGAAACCATCCGCCAGCGAGAGAAGGATGGCACTCCCTTCGCAAGTTCCCTCGCCGGCGCGGGTATCATTCCCGGCATCAAAGTCGATACGGGGGCGAAGAGCCTGGCGGGTCATCCCGGAGAGAAAATCACCGAGGGTCTGGACGGATTGCGCGACCGCCTGGTTGAATACTCGCAAATGGGAGCGCGCTTTGCGAAGTGGCGCGCCGTGATCGCCATCGGCGAAGGCCTTCCCACCCGAGGATGCATCGAGGCCAACGCCAACGCATTGGCCCGCTACGCCGCGCTCTGTCAGGAAGCCGGACTGGTCCCTGTCATCGAGCCGGAAACCCTGATGGAAGGCGCGCACACGCTGGAGCGATGCAGCGAAGTGACGGAGGAAGTCCTGCGAACGGTCTTCAACCAGCTCTATAAACAAGGAGTAATGCTGGAAGGCGTGATCCTGAAACCCAATATGGTGCTTCCAGGATCGACTTGTCCCAAGCAGGAAACGGTGGAAGAGGTCGCCGACGCCACGGTCCACTGCCTCTTGCGATCGGTTCCCGCTGCCGTTCCGGGAATTGCGTTCCTGTCGGGCGGTCAATCGGCGGACCTCGCTTCGGCCCGTCTGAATGCCATGAATGTACGGTTCGAGTCGCGACTGCCCTGGGCGGTGGCATTTTCGTTTGCCCGCGCCATCCAGCAACCCGCGTTGGAGATTTGGCAGGGCCAAGAGGCCAACGTGGTAGAGGCACAGCGAGCTTTGCGTCATCGAGCTCAGTGCAACCGGGCCGCCCGCCGCGGGGAATATTCCGCCGGCATGGAAGATTATCTGCACGCGAAGCATATGGGGGCTCTCGGCCAATGATTGAGGAAGCCCATAGTTCCCACCAGCACGGAACGCCGGCTCGCGAGAGCGTTCATCATGAGCCGGATCCCTACTGGAAACGCGCGCACCGCGATTGGCGTGTCTGGGTCGGACTGTTCCTTATGTTCGCGGCCATCACGATCTATGTCATGAGCGATAACTTATCGTTCTTTCCCTTTGGACAACCCCGGCAATCGCAGTCGGACGCCAGCAGCAAATAGCGGAACCTATGAGTCAAACACCGCTGTATCCTCTGCAGTTCGAACCGATCTATCAGTACCGCCTCTGGGGCGGCCGGCGACTGGCAGACTTGCTCGCCGCACCTTTGCCAGGCGATGGCCCAATCGGGGAAGCATGGGTGCTGAGCGACCGCGAGGACCATCCGAGCCGCGTCTCGCATGGACCGCTGAAAGGACGGACAATCGGTGAATTGCTGGACCAGTTTCCCGGGCAAATGCTGGGTAGGCTGGCGCCACGTTTTCGCCGGTTTCCGATACTTCTGAAGTTCCTGGACGCACGCGAAATGCTCTCCGTCCAAGTGCACCCCTCTGATGCGCACAAGGACCTGCTGCCGAAGGGTGAAAGCGGAAAAACCGAAGCATGGGTCGTTCTGGAGGCGGGGGCAAAGAGCCGGATTTATGCCGGCCTGAAGCCAGGCACCACGGCGGAGGATCTTCGCCAGGCGCTTAGCAACGGGTCGGTGGCGGAACATCTCGCGTGCTTCACTCCCAAGCCCGGTGACGGCGTTTTCCTGCCGGCTGGAACGGTCCACACTTTGGGAGGCGGCGTCGTAGTGTTTGAGGTGCAGCAGAACAGTGACGTTACCTTCCGCCTGTACGACTGGGGCCATGTTGACGCCAAGACAGGCCAGCCGCGGCCGCTCCAAGTCGAGCAGGCCCTGGCCTGCATCGATTTTGCGGCGCACGCGGCTGGCCCGGTGGCGCCCGTGGTGGAGGAGACTACGCCGGTAAGGCGCGAGAGCCTGTTTCAATGCGAGCATTTCGGGTTGTGCCGCCTGACCGGGCAATCGCCGTTTACCGTCGGGGCCGCGGACTTGGCGCGCGTGCTGGTCTCGATCGAGGGAAGTGGGCAGATCGAGCACGAAGGTGCCGTGTATGCCGTCGGGAAAGGCGATGTGTGGCTCTTGCCGGCGGTGGTTGGAGCGTGCGCCTTTCAGCCGCGCGGTCGAGCGACCTTGCTGGAAATTGAGTTACCGGTGGCAGGCCAGTGAAAAAGCTCATTGTGTACGATCTCGATGGCACCCTTGCCGAGAGCAAATCGTCTCTTGACGCCGCAATGGCGGCGCTGTTGCACGACCTTCTTGGCGTAGCCAAAGTGGCCGTCATTTCGGGAGGCGGCTGGCCGCAGTTTGAAAAGCAACTGCTTTCCAATCTGCCCCATGACGAACGGCTGGTGAACCTATCGCTGCTTCCCACCTGCGGAACAAAGTTCTTCCAATACACAGGCGACTGGACGCTTCTCTACTCAGAAGATCTCACCGCGAGTGAAAAAGAGAAAATCACCAGTTCTCTGGAGAAGGCGGTTGAAGTAACCGGCTTCAAACCTGAAAAGGTCTGGGGCGAGGTCATCGAAGATCGGGGCAGCCAGATCACGTTTTCCGCTCTAGGCCAGGAGGCGCCCTTAGGCGAAAAAGACAAGTGGGACCCCGACTTCGCCAAGCGGAAAAAGATCAAGGCGATCCTGGACACTTCGATCCCCGAGTTCTCTGTCCGCATGGGTGGCGCGACATCCATCGATGTCACCAAACCCGGCATTGACAAGGCCTACGGGATCGGAAAGCTGCGCGACATACTCGGCATTTCATTGAAAGAGATGGTTTACATAGGCGATGCTCTGTTCCCAGGCGGTAATGACTATCCGGCCGAGGAAGCCGGTGTAGTATGTGTCCCGGTTCGTGGTCCTCAGGAAACGAATCCGGTTACTCAGGCAATCATCGCCTGTCTGGGGAGCTTATGAGTGAATTCAAGTTGCAGCGCCTGGGGACGGTGATGGAGCCGGAGCCGGGTAATCCGCAGGAGGTCGAAGGCGTCCTGAATCCCGCCGCCGTTCGTGGCCCGGATGGCGATCTCTATCTCTTTCCGCGGCTGGTCGCGCAGGGGAACTACTCGCGTATCGGCATCGCCAAAGTGCGCTTCAATCACGCTGGCGATCCCACAGGCGTGGATCGGCTCGGCATAGCGCTTGAGCCGGAAGCCGACTATGAGCGGCGGCCCGGCGGTGGCGGCGGCTGCGAGGATCCGCGTATCGCGTTCGTGCAACCGCTGCAGCGTTATCTGATGACTTACACGGCGTTCTCGATCCAAGGTCCGCGGATTGCCTTTGCGCTATCGGTCGACCTGTTCCACTGGCAGCGCCTGGGGCTCGCCACTTATGGCCGATATCACGGGGTCGAAATGGCCGGCGTGGATGACAAAGACGCCAGCCTCTTTCCAGTCGCCATTCGCAATCCATCCGGACGCCCGGAGCTCGCCATGCTGCACCGGCCGCTTTTTCCCGGCACGCGTCCCGAGGAAACCGTCCGGCACGCCGCAACCCGTAACGTGGACCTCGATCGCGAGAGCATCTGGATTTCCTACTGCCGCATGCCTCTGGATGGCCATGAACCATCGTCTCGTCTCGGCCCATTTGCCTGTCATCACCGGCTGGCGACTCCCGTGGCGCCATGGGAGCGTCTCAAAATCGGCGGCGGTACTCCGCCCATCCTGACCCGGCACGGCTGGCTGATCGTTTATCACGGCGTGAGCGAAGCGCTGAAGCCCAGCCATGACGGACACCACTTTTGCTACTCCGCCGGGGTGATGGTGCTCTCGGACGAGCATCCGCGCCTGATCCGCTATCGTTCCGCGGAGCCGGTGTTGACTCCGGTGCTGCCGGAAGAACTCCATGGGGCCGTCGACAACGTCGTTTTCCCCACCGGCATCGACCGGCGCGACGATCTTGGCACGCCCGATCGCTTCGACGTCTACTACGGGATGGCCGACAACCGCATCGGCGTGGCGCGCCTCGACCTGCCGGATTTCCTGCCGCCGCAAGGAGGCGCCGATCCGCCGGAAGGAAAGGTGTAGGGCACGTATGGAGAACAAACCCAATTCCTCGAACCTTGGCGTGGTGGTTGCGGTGCGCGGCAGCGTCGTCGACATTCGGTTCGACGCACACTTGCCGCCTGTCTACTCGGTGCTGCACGCCCGGGAAGGGAAAATTATCATCGAAGTCTTAGCGCAACTCGATGCGCATCGCGTCCGCGGAATCGCCTTGACCCCCACCGAAGGCCTGGCCCGCGGTAACCCCGTGGAAGATACCGGCGGGCAGTTGAAGGCGCCGGTCGGCAAAGGGATTCTTTCGCGAATGTTCGACGTTTTCGGGAACGCCATCGACCGCCTGCCGGCGCCGGCCGGCGTCCAATGGCGCAACGTCCATCGAGCTCCGCCGCCGTTAACCCGGCGTTCCACCAAGTCCGAGATCTTCGAAACGGGGATCAAGGCCATCGATGTGCTGGTGCCGCTCGAGCGTGGCGGCAAAGCCGGTCTGTTTGGCGGGGCGGGCGTGGGCAAAACGGTCTTGCTCACCGAGATGATCCACAACATGATCGAGCACCAGAACGGCGTCAGCATTTTTTGCGGAATCGGCGAAAGATGCCGTGAGGGCGAGGAACTCTACAGCGACATGAAGGCGGCGGGCGTACTGCCGAACATGGTGATGGTGTTCGGGCAGATGAACGAACCGCCGGGAAGCCGCTTCCGCGTGGGCCACGCCGCCCTGACCATGGCCGAGTATTTCCGGGACGACGAGCATCGCGATGTGCTGCTGCTGATCGATAATATTTTCCGCTTCATCCAGGCCGGCATGGAGGTGTCCGGCTTGTTGGGCCAGATGCCGTCACGGCTGGGATATCAGCCCACCATGGGCACCGAGCTGTCGGGGTTGGAAGAGCGCATCGCCAACACGGATACCGGCGCCATCACGTCGATTCAGGCGGTGTATGTGCCAGCCGACGATTTAACCGACCCGGCGGCGGTCCACACCTTCTCGCATCTCTCAACCTCGATCGTGCTTTCGCGCAAGCGAGCGAGTCAAGGGCTTTTTCCGGCCATCGATCTGCTGCAATCCAGCTCCAAAATGGCCACCCCCGGCATTGTCGGCGAGCAGCATTATCTCCTGGCGCAGGAAATTCGCCGGACACTCGCGCAGTACGAGGATCTCAAGGACATCATCTCCATGCTGGGCTTGGAGCAATTGGCGCCGGAAGACCGCAACGTAGTCGCCCGCGCCCGCCGGTTGGAGCGATTCCTCACGCAGCCGTTTTTCGCCACCGAGCAGTTTAGCGGAATTAAGGGAAAACTCGTTAGCCTCAAAGACTCGCTCGATGGCTGCCAGCGAATCCTGCGCGATGAGTTCAAAGACTATCCCGAAAGCGCGCTCTATATGATCGGGGCGATTGACGAAGCGAAAGAGAAATTCAAGGTTGGTAAGCCGGCGGCGAAAAGCGACTCGGGGGCCAAGCCCGGCTTGAAGGCCGACGCGAAGCCAACCGCCGATCCGAAGCCGGACGCCAAGTCCAATGCGAAGCCCGCCGCCGATCCCAAGCCTGAGGCCAAGTCCAATGCGAAGCCAACTGCAGATTCCAAGCCGGACGCCAAGGCCGACGCGAAGCCACCCGTAGAATCCAAACCTGACGCCAAGTCCGATGTGAAGCCCACCGCAGATCCTAAGGCCGACGCGAAGGCCGATGCGAAGCCAACCGTAGAATCCAAGGCCGACGTGAAGGCCGATGCGAAGTCCCCCGCAGCTCCCAAGCCTGACGCCAAGTCCGATGCGAAGCCACCCGTAGAATCCAAACCTGACGCCAAGTCCGATGCGAAGCCACCCGTAGAATCCAAACCTGACGCCAAGTCCGATGTGAAGCCAACCGTAGAATCCAAGGCCGACGTGAAGGGCGATGCGAAGCCTGCCGCAGATCCCAAGGCCGACGTGAAGGGCGATGCGAAGCCCGCCGCCGATTCCAAGCCCGACGCGATGCCCGCCGCCGATGCCAAGCCCGACTCGACGCCGAAGCCAGAACCGGAGGTCGCCCATGCCGCAGCCGGCGCTCATGAATCTTAAAATCCTGCTACCGTTCGAAGTCTTCGCCGACAAGACCGGCGTTTCGCGCATCGTCGCCGAGACTCGCGAGGGGTCCTTCGGACTCCTGCCGCACCGCCTGGACTGCGTTGCCGCGCTGGCGCCCGGGATTCTCACCTACCAACTCGCAACCGAAACCGAAGTCTATATCGCCGTCGACGAAGGAGTGCTGGTCAAGACTGGCATGGACGTTCTGATCTCCGTGCGCAACGCCATTGGCGGAACGGACCTCGGCCAACTGCATGCGGCGGTGGAGCGGGAGTTCTTGCACCTGAACGAACGGGAGCAGAGCGTCCGTTCGGTAATGGCAAGAATGGAAAGCGATTTTATCAGCCGTCTGGCGGAGTTTCATCGTGAGTAACAACTCGGACTTAGGCCGGGCGATCGCAGCGAAAGTGGCGCGCAAACAAAGGGCGCAGCGCAATGCCCCCCAGGGCGTTTGGTTTGGCTTGGGGATGATGGGGCTCATCGGCTGGTCGGTGGCGATCCCGGCTCTTGCCGGCACGGCCTTGGGTATCTGGCTGGACAGCCATCATCCCGGCAGTCATTCCTGGACGTTGACGCTGCTCATCGTCGGCCTCGCACTCGGCTGCTTCAATGCCTGGCATTGGGTGGACAAGGAAGACAAGGAGATGCGGGAGGAACAGGAGAATCGCCATGACTGAAACGTTGAGTCTGCTGCTGGCTCTGCTAATTGGAATCTCACTGGGTGCGATATTCTTCGGCGGCCTTTGGTGGACAGTTCGAAAGGTCTTCTCCTCGAACCAGCCCGCGCTCTGGTTTCTCTGCAGCCTGCTGGCGCGAACCTGGCTTGTCATGGCCGGCTTCTACTTCGTCGGGCGTGGCGATTGGGTGCGACTGCCCGTTTGCTTCTTTGGATTTATCGCGGCGCGCCTGATGGTGACACGCTTCACCCGCCCGGAGGCCGGCCATGCACATTAGTCCCGATCAGACAATCTTCTGGCAACACGGATTTCTCAAACTCAACGCCACCATAGTATTTACCTGGGCGCTGATGATCGTGCTGGCCGCCGGCTCCCGGCTCATCACGCGCAAACTTTCTATCGGCCTCGAACGTTCGCGCTGGCAAAACCTTCTCGAAATCCTCGTTACCGGGATCGAAAAACAAATTCAAGAAGTCGGCCTGAGTGAGCCGCGGAATTATCTCGGCTTTCTGGGAACCCTCTTTGTATTTGTCGCCGCCAACAGCATCTGTACGGTGATTCCCGGCTTCGATCCGCCCACCGCTTCCCTCTCTACCACGGCTGCCCTCGCGCTATCTGTGTTTGTGGCCGTGCCGTTCTTCGGCATCGAGGAGCAAGGCCTCCTCAACTACCTCAAGTCGTATGCCGCGCCCACGCCTATGATGCTGCCATTTAACATCATCAGCGAACTTTCGCGTACCCTGGCGCTGGCCGTCCGTCTATTCGGCAATATGATGAGCGGGGCGATGATTGTCGGCATCCTCCTCACCATCACGCCCTTCATCTTCCCGATTGTCATGACGCTGCTCGGACAGTTGACGGGCATGGTGCAGGCCTACATCTTCAGCATCCTGGCGGCAGTGTATATAGCGGCCGCTACGCGCGCCCGCAAGCCTAAGGCTGAAGCCCTGCAAGGCATTCCAGCATGAACACAAACCCAAGGAGACATTGTGGATAACATGACTATTGTCGCGGTGGCATCGATTGTCATCGCCGGCCTTACTACCGGTATCGGCGCCATCGGGCCCGCGCTGTCGCAAGGGAGGGCGGTTGCCGCTGCGCTGACCGCGCTGGCCCAGCAGCCGGATGCCTCGGCTACCATTACCCGGACCTTATTCGTGGGCCTGGCAATGATCGAGTCGATGGTCATCTACTGCTTACTGATCTCGCTGATTCTCATTTTCGTCAACCCCTTCTGGACCCATGTCATCGCCCAAACCGCGGGAAAGTAACCCATGCTAATCGATTGGTTCACCGTCGCGGCACAGGCGATCAACTTTCTTATCCTGGTGTGGTTGATGAAGCGCTTCCTCTACAAACCCGTCCTCAACGCCATCGATGAACGGGAGAAGCGGATCGCTACGGAACTGGCCAACGCTGACGCCAAACAGGCCGAAGCCCAAAAGCAGCACGACGAATTCCAGCAAAAGAACACGGAGTTCGACCAGCAGCGGGCAGCCCTCCTGAGCAAGGCGACCGGCGAGGCGCAGGCAGAACGCCAGCGGCTCCTTGACGAAGCGCGGAAAGCCGCCGATGCCGCCAGTTCAAAGAGGCAGGAATCGCTGCGAGCCGAAGAGCAGAACCTGCATCAGGCGATCAGCCGGCGGACGCAGCAGGAAGTCTTTGCCATCGCCCGAAAGACGCTCAGCGATCTCGCCACCGTGAGCCTGGAAGAACGCCTGGGCGAAGTGTTCACGCGCCGCTTGCGCGAGATGAACGGCAACACCAAAGATGCCCTCGGCAAAGCTCTCAAGACATCCTCGGACCCCGGTGTCGTGCGCAGCACGTTCGACCTTCCCACGGATCAGCGCGCAGCCATCCAAAACGCGCTCAATGAAACCTTCTCCGCGGAGGTCCGCGTGCGTTATGAGACCGCGCCGGACCTGATCGGCGGTATTGAACTCACCGCCAACGGCCAAAAGGTGGCGTGGAGCATCGCCGACTATCTGGCGTCGATGGAAAAGGACGTCGATGAACTCCTGAAGCCCGTAACCATGAGCCAATGACCATGCAACCTGAAAGCCTCCGGAGCGATTTCGACCGGGTGTTCGCCGGAATCGGCCAGGTCCGGGAAGCCTTCACTCCGAAAATGACACTGCGGGAAGTTGGCACTATAACCAGTGTCGCCACCGGTATTGCCAAGGTATCGGGGCTGCCCGGAGCGGGCTTCGATGAAGTGTTGACGTTTCCCGGCGACGTGCTCGGCATTGCGTTCAACGTGGACGAGGACGAAATTGGCGTGGTTCTACTCGGCGAATACTCGTCTCTCCACGCGGGAGACGAAGTCCGGCGCACCGGACGTGTCATGGACGTCGCCGTAGGCGATGGATTGCTGGGGCGCGTCATTGACCCTCTCGGCCGTCCGCTCGATGGCCGCGGACCGGTAGCTTCCAGCAAGCGACTGCCCGTGGAACGCCCCGCCCGAGCCATCATGGACCGCGCAGCCGTTACCGTGCCCCTCCAGACCGGCCTGAAGGTGGTCGATGCGCTCATTCCCGTTGGCCGCGGCCAGCGTGAGCTGATTCTCGGCGACCGTCAGACAGGCAAGACCACCATTGCGCTCGACACCATCCTTAACCAGCGCGGCCAAAATGTGCTGTGCGTTTATTGCGCCATCGGGCAGCGCGCTTCCGCCGTCGCCAAGGCCGTGGCAACCCTGCGGGAAAAGGGCGCCATGGATTACACCGTCCTCGTCGTGACCGAGGGAGACGCCCCTCCGGGTCTCGCCTACATCGCTCCGTACGCCGCTACAAGCATCGCCGAGGCTTTTATGGAAGCGGGCCGGGACGTGCTGATCGTTTACGACGATCTCACCCATCACGCCCGCTCTTACCGCGAACTCTCCCTCTTGCTACGCCGGCCGCCCGGCCGCGAAGCCTTTCCCGGCGACATCTTTTATATTCACTCCCGGCTGCTCGAACGCGCCACGCATTTGCGCAAAGACCTCGGCAGCGGCTCCCTCACCGCGCTGCCCATCATCGAAACCGAAGCGCAGGATATTTCCGCCTATATTCCGACCAACCTCATTTCCATCACCGACGGGCAAATCTATCTCTCGCCGGAGCTATTCGAATTGGGCGTGCTGCCCGCGGTCGATGTCGGCAAGTCCGTCTCACGCGTTGGCGGCCAGGCGCAATTGGCAGCCTACCGCGCGGTGGCGGGCGACCTCAAGCTCGCCTATGCGCAGTTTGAGGAACTCGAAACGTTTTCAAGATTCGGAGCCCGCCTGGATGAAGGCACGCGCAAGACCATCGAACATGGACGGCGAATTCGCGCCTGCCTCAAACAGCCGGAGTTCGCCCCGGTCCCCGTGCCGGCACAAATTGCTCTTCTGTTGGCATTGACGGCGGAACTCTTCGACCGCGTGCCGCTGGACCAGATGAACGACGCCGTACGCGCCCTTGGCGACGCGACCAAGGATATCCCGGCCGACGTATGCGGGCGGCTGGACACCGCCGCGAAATTGAGCGCGGAGGATCGCGATGCCATTGTCGCAGTCGCGCGCCGGGCGCTCGCTCGCTTCCAGCCCAAACCGGAGCCGGAGAAGAAGTCATGAGCGACACCACGGCCGGCATGCGGCGAAAGATCGGCGGAGCCGGCGATCTCCAGTCCGTCGTCCGCACTATGAAGGCCGTGGCCGCATCGAGCATCGGGCAGTACGAGAGATCGGTGAGCGCGCTGGCTGACTTCAACCGTGCCGTGGAACTGGGATTGAGCGCATGCTTCCGCAAAACCGGTCCGGCTCCCCTCATACCGGAACGCAACGAGCCAGGGGCCATCGGCGCAGTGGTGTTCGGATCGGACCAGGGACTAGTGGGACAGTTCAACGATGTGGTGGCCGATTTTGCCATCGAAACCCTGGCGGCTCTACCGGGCAAGCCCGAGATTTGGGCGGTCGGTGAGCGCGTTCATGAGCGCCTGGTGGATGCCGGCCTGTCGCCGCGGGGAGTCTCGCCAGTGCCCAACTCCGTCAAGGCCATCGCCCCGCTGGTCGGCCAGATTCTGCTGGAGAGCGAGGCGCGTCAACAGCGCGGCCGCATCGCGGAATTCCACCTCTTTCACAATCGTCCTAAATCGGGCGCGGTATACGAGCCCGTCAATCAGCGACTGTTGCCGCTGGACGAAGAATGGCGGCGCCATCTCGCCGAACTTCCCTGGCCGACGAAAAGCTTGCCCGAGGTTATCGGTGGTGGCACTGAAACCCTGCGGGCATTCATCCGCGGATATTTCTTCGTGTCCATCTTCCGGGCGTGCGCCGAATCTCTCGCCAGCGAAAATGCCAGCCGTCTGGCAGCCATGCAACGCGCCGACAAGAACATCGACGAGCTGTTGGAGGATCTCAACCGGACATTCCATCGCTTGCGCCAGAATGGCATCGATGAAGAGCTGTTCGACGTCGTCTCCGGCTTCGAAGCGCTGACGACGAAAGGATGAATTATGGCTGCCGCCTTAGATGTCGCGACCCCGGCCGGACTCACGAGCGATGACGCCCGCCGCCGGCTCGAAAAGTTCGGTCCGAACGCAGTGCCAGACACGGCTTTGCATCCCCTACGCAGGGCGTTGACTCAGCTCTGGGCGCCGGTTCCCTGGATGCTTGAGGCCGCGGTCGTGCTTGAGATTGTCCTGGGCAAGTACGTCGAAGCTGGAGTGATCGCTGTTCTCTTGGCGTTCAACGCCGCTCTCGGGTTCCTCCAGGAAGGCCGCGCTCAGGCGACTCTTGCCGCGCTGAAGTCGCGCCTCGCGCTGAATGCGTCGGTCCGGCGCGATAATGTCTGGGCCACCGTGCCTGCGGCCAGTCTTGTCCCTGGCGATATTGTGAAGCTCTCGCTGGGAGCCGTGGTCGCCGCCGACGTGCGTCTGACCGAAGGCGAGATCCTCCTCGACCAGTCCATGCTCACCGGCGAATCGGTCCCGATCGATGCTGGGGCCGGGTTCGAAACGTATGCGGGGGCGCTGGTGCGGCGCGGCGAAGCTGTTGCCGAAGTGACGGCCACCGGGACGCGCACGAAATTCGGACGCACGGCGGAGTTGGTTCGCACCGCGCACGTCGTAAGCTCCCAGCAAAAGGCCGTGGTGCACGTGGTGCGCAATCTCGCCGTGTTCAACGGCGGCCTCATCGTGGTCCTGGTGGGATATGCCCACGTACTCAAGATGCCGCTCGGTGAGATCATTCCGCTTGTGCTCACCGCCATTCTGGCGTCGATCCCGGTAGCGCTCCCCGCCACCTTCACTCTGGCGGCGGCCCTCGGCGCGCGGGCGCTGGCACAGTTGGGTGTCCTTCCCACGCGGCTCTCCGCCGTGGATGAAGCCGCAAGTATCGATGTGCTCTGCGCCGACAAGACGGGCACGTTGACGCAAAACGAACTGACCGTTACCGCCGTTCACGCCATGCCCGGATTCGACGAGTCGCACATCCTGGGTTTGGCTGCCCTGGCTAGTTCGGACGGCGGGCAAGATCCGGTAGACGCCGCCATCCGCGCGGCTGCGGCAAAAAAGGTTGCCTCCGATCTACCGAAACTGGGCAAGTTTGTGCCTTTCGATCCCGCCACCAAGATGTCGGAGGCCACGGCTGTAGATGCCGGCGGCGCCACGGTGCGCACCGTGAAGGGAGCCTTCACCGCAGTCGCGGCCATCGCGCAAGCACCGCCCGATTCGTCCACGGCGGCGGACCAACTGGAGGCACAGGGCTTCCGGGTGCTGGCAGTTGCAGTGGGCCCGCCGAAAGAGCTTAAGATCGCCGGGATCATAGCCCTGAGCGATCCGCCCAGAGCGGACTCGGCGGCGCTCATCGCGGAGTTGCACACGCTCGGAGTGCGCACCGTGATGCTGACCGGCGATGCCCCGGCGACAGCGGAGATCGTGGCCCGCGCTATCGGCCTGGACGGAGCTGTCTCTCCGCCCGGGGCAATCCCTGCCGGTGTACGTCCCGCGGACTTCGCTGTCTTCGCCGGCGTTCTTCCCGAGGGAAAGTTCAACCTCGTCAAGGCGTTCCAAAAGAGCGGCCATACCGTCGGTATGTGCGGCGACGGCGCCAACGACGCGCCGGCACTTCGCCAGGCGCAGATGGGAATTGCCGTGTCCACCGCAACCGATGTCGCCAAGTCAGCGGCCGGTATCGTGCTCACCAAGCCAGGTCTCAGCGGCATCGTCGCTTCGGTAAAAGAGGGCCGTGTGACGTTCCAGCGAATCCTGACTTACACGCTAAACTCGGTCAACAAGAAAATTGTCCAGGTGCTCTTCCTGGCGGTGGGTCTGGTCATGACCGGGCATGCCATCCTGACTCCCATGTTGATGGTGATCGTTATGCTCACCGGCGACCTCCTGGGCATGTCCTTGACCACCGACAACGTACGACCCTCCCCGATGCCCAATGCCTGGCGAATCGGCGCCTTGACCGCCGCGGGTGTTTTCATGGGCGTCTGCGAACTGGTCCTTTGCACCGCCGTCCTCGCCCTCGCCAAGTTCCGCCTGGGTTTTGGAATCGACATGTTAAGGACTTTGGCCTTCGTGGTCATCGTGTTTGGAAATCAAGCAACCACTTATACCAATCGCGAGCGCCGCCACCTCGGATCCTCTCGCCCAAGCGGGTGGCTCGTGGCGTCGTCCGCCGCCGATCTGCTGATCGCTGCAACCCTGGCCACCTGCGGAATCGCCATGGCTCCTCTGCCGATACTCGTCGTCGGAGGAACCCTGGTGGCGGCGGCCATCTTCGCATTCATCGTGGACTTCGCCAAAGTCCCGTTGTTCAATCGTCTCAAGATCGCATAGACTCTACGAGACTTCAAACATCTGCGCCGCCTGCCGGCGAGGGAAGAAGCCCGGATCGGTTAGCGGCGCGGCCGCGTAAGCCGCGCCAGCAACTGACTGGGCGATATGTTCTTCAAGAAAGACCGCACCCCCAGCGTCCATGATTTCGACGGCGCGATCCGCCCGGTCGCCGGCAGAGATAGCGATCAACGTGCGCCCGCTCCGCACTGCATTCCAATAGCGGCCGGCATGTTCCGCCGGCACGCCTCCGAGTTTGAGAATGTCGGTGTCCGGAGAGGGTTTCGGATCGAAATCCGACCGCTGAACCACCTTCACTTCATCCCGGGAGAAGCCAGAGGTTAACAGGAGTGCCACCACCGCATCCGCCGTGTCGGACGTTTCGAACAGACCAACAGCCGTTTTTGTCATATGTCCTCGCTTCAAAATGAATGCCGCTACTGTAGTGCGGCCGAAATTCCTGAAAGTTATTGCTTCGGCAATGTGCGGCAGACCCCCTGGTCTGCGCGGGTCCCCCTGGACCCGCTCTTCGCTCGAAGACGCACTGCACTAGAGATAGAGCAGATTGGGCGCCATCTGCCAAACTTATGCGTCGCGCCGGCACGCTGCCTCGGCCCGTGCGATCTCCACTTTCTCCTGCTTGATTTCTCCCCGCAGTCTTCCGAACAGGCTCATGTACAAGTTAGCCACCGCTACCAGCGAGAATCCCGCCACCAGATAGCCTCGCCAATCGTCGAACAGCAGCTTATAGCGCGTGATGTATAGGAAGGCGGCCGTAACGTAGTGGCTGAAGCAATACTCGCAGGTGAACAGATAGAAGAACTTTCGCTGGACCATCCGGCGGCAATTCTTGCTTCTGGCAACGCACCAGTCGCGCGGCTCCCGAAAGACTTCTTCATGGGTTATAGTCCAGGCGATCGAAGCGATCGGTATCGCCAGGACCATCAGGAATAGAACTTGCCGGTTGAGATCCACCAAGTGCCCCGTCAAACCGTCATCTCGTGGAGCGTCCTGAACGCCTTATATAGAACACGTAAATCGTATTGGCCTTTGTAGACTGCGGGTGGATCCCGGTGCAACTCAAGCAGGCGATAGACGGCCGTGGCTGCGCTGCGAATGGAGTATTCCACCGTGAACACGACGTCATCGGGAATTTCACAAAACTGGCCGGTGAAGGCCAAATGCGAAGTGCCCGGCGGAACCACCGGCGGACGATCGCCTTTCTCCCGCGTTAAGAATTGGCTGGTGATGAATGGCATCATGCAGGGAATGCAGATTGAGGTATCGAGGATTTGCGCCGCTTCTCTCCCGATACGCAGATGACCCAGAATCTCGGTCATGATTTCCCGGCCGGTACACGCCGACATCGGTTTCTTCACGAAGTCGCCCGGTTTGTCGACATGCAGTCCGTAGCCCCAGAAGACTTCTATATCCTCGGGCTGTCCAATAAAGTGCGGTTGATGAGGCAACACGATCGAGGCCAGCCACGCCGAATCGGCGAACGTGATCAGTCCGCCTTCTCCGGGAACGTTGCCGGTGAAGTCGTGGAGCAGGCGAAAGAAATTCCGGTCGCGCAGCGTCGTAGTAAAAGAAATCCATTTGGACTGCTCGATTCGATCGGTGAAAGTACTGGGGCGCCCAAACTCGGGCCGGCCGGCCGCAATCTTCTCCCACAGTGTCCAGGCGCCTCCATCGCCTTTGCCGTTGAGCACCGGGGCGGATTCCATGGAGCCGAGACTGGAGGCTTCCGTCATGGAGCCTAGAGTCACGATGACATAGTCGGCATTGCCAACGGCGATCTCATCGGAGCGGCCCATGTGCTTGTACAGGATGCGGTCCACTCTCTTCTCACCGGCTTCCTCTCGCAGGACAAGATCGGTTACGCGAACATCCAGCTCGAATTGCACCCCGTGTTCCGCCAGCCATTTCTGCAGCGGCCGGACCATCGAATCGTACTGGTTGTAGACCGTGCGCATGATCCCGTGCAGCCGGTTGAACCCGGCGACCATGTGCGTAAATCGCAGCAAGTATCGCTTGAATTCCACTGCGCTGTGCCAGGGCTGGAAAGCAAACGTGGTGCACCACATCAACCAGAAATTCGTCTCAAAGAAAGAGGGCCGGAACCGATCGGCGATGCTGCTGTTGCCCAGCATCGCTTCCGGTTCCACGGCCACGAGCTCCAGGCTTTGGATCTGCTCTTCGCTCAGCCCGTATTCGGGAGCATCGATTCCACGCCCTCCGCGCACCAGCCGGCACTTGGACGAGGTCTGCATGACCTGGTTCCACTCGAAAATCTCCTGCGTGACGGTCTTCGCACCGTCCAAAGTCGGGATCGACGAGAAGAGATCGTAGGTGCAGAGGTACTTGCTCTCGATCATCCTCCCGCCGCGGACAACATAACCATCCTCGGCCGATCCGGCGCCATCGAGGCTGCCGCCCAAGCGGTCCAGTTGCTCCAGAATCACAATACTCCGGCCTGGAATATCGGCGTCCCGGATGAGGAAGGCCGCCGCGGACAGCGATGCGATACCTCCTCCGATCAGATAGAACTTCGAATCGTTCTGCATTGCGAATCCTCTCATTTGTGCACTTCAAAGTGCAGATGTTGCGTCTGCCGGCTTTTCAGGCGAACAGCGTTCAGCAGGTTTCACCTTTGTGGGGCGAACCCCCTGAGCGGACCCAACGGTCCGCGCGTGTCGCCCTGGACCCGCTCTACGCCAAGCGTACAAATTCTCCATTACCGAACAACGCCGGCGGGGCCGTAGGCCGCGGACCAGGGGTCCGCCTCACCCAACCCAAGCCGCTGCGAACTTCAGGCGACTTTCAGTCGCAAGCTCAACCTACCGGCTTGAACCGGTAGTCGTTTAGTTTGCGTTCTCCCGCGCAGGCGCGCCTATTCGAACTCGGGTGAGTCAACCGAACCCTTAGCAATTGCACGCCTGGCACCATAGCCGGTTGTTGAGCGAACCTCCGCCTTGGAGACAGGGACCATTCGTTATGCCACCGTTGCGCCCTGCGAAGTGGCCCCAGAACTGCCTTCTAACCTAGGTGAGTTTGTAGTCAACGAGAAAAGGATTCAATGCTACGACAGGCCAAAGACCTAAACGGTTATCGACTGGGCGCCCGCGACGGGGAGATCGGTCATGTCCGGGAGTTTTATTTTGAGGACGTGAATTGGACCGTCCGATATCTGGTTGCCGATACAGGCAACTGGCTCACCAGTCCCAGGGTTCTTATTTCGCCTTATGCGCTCGACCCGGTCCGCGAGGCTGACAAGACCATTCCGGTGGAACTGAGCAGGAAACAGATTGAGAACGCTCCGTCGCCGGGTAGCGACAGACCGGTGTCCCGCCAGTATGAGTTGGATTACTACTCTTTCTACGGCTGGCCGGCATACTGGGACGGCTCTGAGGTGTGGGGTAATGTGAGCCGCCCTGACCGCCTTTCGGGCAGGTGGTCCGAATCCAGCCGCAAGCACACAGAAGATCCTCACCTGCGCAGCACCAAGGATGTGATCGGCCATTCGATCCAGGCCTTGGATGGCGAGATCGGCCACATCGAGGATTTTGTGGTTGATGACGAAACCTGGGTTATTCGTTACCTGGTTGTCGATACGCAAAACTGGTGGCCGGGCAAACGGGTCCTGATCGCCACGGACTGGATCGACCGCATCAGCTGGGAAGAGTCAAAGGTCTTCCTCGATTTGACCCGCGACAAGATTCGTGAGGCGCCGGAGTACACCAAAGACACTCTCATCACCCGCGAATACGAAGAGAACGTGCACCGGCACTACAACCGCGCCGGGTATTGGTTCACGGCTGTTCCGGCATAGAGGGCGCCTGCAGATGAATCGTCGAGTCTTCCTTCCGTCCAGGCAATAAGAACAAAGATAAAGGAGATATTTAAGCAATGAACACGAATACCAGCCCGGTCACCGAAGTTTTGCATTCCGAGAATCACAGCAAGCTCTCCGCGGAGCAGATTGCGAAAGCTCTGGCGCGCCACAATAAGAATCACTCCGCCGCAAAAGCGGAGAATATCGCCGCCAAGGCGAAGAAACCGGCAAAGAGCTAGGTCCCAACGCCCGGTCTGCGAGGATCGAGCCGAAGAGCTCGGGGCCTGGTGGATGCCGATGTTGAGCATCGTGCATGCTGCCTTCCACAACCCTTCGCCCCGGTCCTCGCGCCTGGGACGTTCTCAATCGAATCTCCGGGCAAACTTCGACACCGAAGGATGGTTCGGCCACGCAATGTGGGGCAGACCCCCATAAGCGCTAACTTAAGATGTTTTGAGCCCCATATGATGGAAACTCGATTTCGACCGCCGCAACCTATTGAGGAGGTCGGCGGCAGAACAGGCCTTATCTTAGCGCTTATGTGGGCAGACCCCCTGGTCTGCGCGGGTCCCCCTGGACCCGCTCTTCGCGCTGGCCAGCACCTTCCCGCCGCTCATCGTCTCGTTG
>Ga0182013_10001203_pt1 | contig 35690 bp, 34 predicted proteins | sample 612S2MmetaG_FD_120487 | JGI IMG/M metagenome (GOLD analysis project Ga0182013, IMG submission 120487) | Permafrost microbial communities from Stordalen Mire, Sweden - 612S2M metaG | ecosystem: Environmental > Terrestrial > Soil > Wetlands > Permafrost | place: Sweden: Stordalen | collected... | reverse complement strand
GAATTTTGTAGATGCCAGCTGGCTCGCCGAAAAAGTCAACGCGCTGGCAAAACGCTGGTCGCGGAAACCTGCCGTCAGGCGCCCGCGCTACGCCTAAACCGCGGCCCTCACCGGATGCTTACCCTGCAGAACATCTGGAACGTGAAAGATATATATATCAGCGAAAACGGCTGTGGCGCGGCCGATGAGCCGGCGGCAGACGGGATCGCCTATGATAGCGACCGGATCATGTTTCTGCGCAGCCACCTGACTATGCTGGAGCGCGCGACGTCCGAGGGCGCGCCCGTGCGCGGCTATTTCCACTGGAGCCTGTTTGACAATTTCGAATGGTCGGACGGCTACGGCACGCGTTTCGGATTGATCTATGTGGACTACGCCACGCAAAAACGCACCGCCAAACTGAGCGCAAAATATTATGCGGAAATCATCAATCGCAACGCCGTGGTCTGAGCTTGCGCGCAGCCGGCGCGAATAGAAAAGACGAACGCGGCTGAAAAACTATGACTTAAAGTCATTGGCACTCAAGTCGTAAGAGCCTTTGCGACTGCGACGATAGACCTTGGCCGCGGTAGCATAAATCAAGTTGCGGTTGAGATCGAAGGCGCCGAGAAGCCCGTCCTCGTCGGCCTGCACGTCGGGCTTTATTTGCTTCAACGCATCGGCATTGACGAAGAACGATGCCTCCATGGCGCTATCGTGCCCCCAAAACCGCACGGCACGCCGCGTCGCGTCATAAAAGCGGCTTTGATTTGGAAAATTAAGCGCCATGGTTGAAATCGCGTGTTTGAGCCGCCTGGAGTTCTCGAGGATCGATCGCCACCATCTCGACGACGGCGCCGTTGCTCGATTCCGCCGGCACGAAAATCATGGTGGCGACACGACGATAGACCGGAAACGACACTTGCTCGATCAGTTCTTCGTCGGTCACGACCCGGTATTCTCCGGCCGGCAAGCTTCGACCGACCCCCTTCAGCTCGAATGGATGACTGAAGACGACGGATTTGCTTTTCGAGCGCGTGGCCATCGCATCAAGTCACGGCGCCGCGGATCAAAGGATAGTCCGTGCTCTCGTATAAGCGGCGAATTCCGCCGCTGTTATATCTCGCCTCGTCGACCTCGAGGCACGCTCCCAGGAGGAACTCAGGGGGAAGCTCTTCGATCGCGAACCGGATGGCGTCCGCCGCGTGCCCAAACCGTCGATACGGGACCGGTTGCCGCCGGGATTTGCGGTTGCGACTGGGGAACAGCTCCGCCTCGGCGTTATAATCAAATTCAGCCACCGCCGGCTCGACCGTGGCTGCTACGACCGTCGTTTGCTCAATCATCAATTTTCCAAATCCTCGCTCCGACAGTGGTTGTGTATCTCTATATATGATCGAACCGCGAGAAAGTTAGCGGCGGCGGCACAAGTAATTGGAGCGCGGCCGCAGCAAAACCTCATGCAGTGGTGGCTGGGTGTGGATATCGGAAGGAATCGATGTCCGCTACAATGGCCAAAACGCCCGGCATTGCGGGCTGAACGAACCTGGATTGGGGGCTACGATGGCGAGCAAGCATGACGGTCCGACCGGTTGGTATAGGGAACTTGAGCCCGGCGAGAAACGCACATTCTGGGCATGTTTCGGCGGCTGGATGCTCGATGCCATGGATGTGCAGATATTCAGCTTCGTGATCCCGGCGATCGTCGCCGCGTTCGCGATCACCAATGCCAATGCGGGCCTGATCGGCACCGTAACCCTGCTCACGTCGGCGTTCGGCGGCTGGTTCGGCGGCGCGCTATCCGATCGCTTCGGGCGAGTGCGCACGCTCCAACTCACCATCCTCTGGTTCGCCGTTTTTACGTTTCTGTGCGGGTTCGCGCAAAATTACACGCAGCTTTTCATTTTCCGCGCGCTGATGGGTTTCGGCTTCGGTGGCGAATGGGCGGCGGGAGCCGTACTGATGGGCGAAGTCATCCGCGCCGAGCATCGCGGCAAAGCGGTCGGCACCGTGCAGAGCGGCTGGGCGATCGGTTGGGCGATCGCTGCGCTTGCCGCCACATGGTTCTTCAGCGTGCTGCCGCAGGACACCGCCTGGCGGGCCTTATTCTGGATCGGCCTATTGCCGGCGTTTTTGGTGTTTTTCGTGCGCCGCTTCGTCGAAGAGCCGAAAGTGTTCACGGCAACCCAGAGCGGATTGAAGGCCAAAGGAACGACGGCAAACTTTATGGAGATTTTCTCGCCGGGGATGTTGCGGACGACGATTTTGACATCGCTCCTCGCCACCGGCGCGCAGGGCGGCTATTACGCTATCACGACGTGGCTGCCGACCTATCTGCGCACCGAGCGCAAGCTGACGGTGCTTGGAACCGGCGGCTATCTTGCCGTCATTATCGCCGGTTCGTTTATCGGTTATCTGGTCGGCGCCTACCTTGCCGACCGGATCGGGCGGCGGGCGAATTTTATTCTGTTTGCGGTCTGCTCGGTATTGACGGTGTTCGTCTATACCCAGCTTCCGATCAACGACTCGATGATGCTGATCCTGGGTTTCCCGCTTGGCTTCTTCGCCTCGGGAATTTTCTCAGGCATGGGCGCCTTTCTCACCGAAAATTTTCCGACCCGCGTGCGCGGTTCCGGGCAAGGCTTCGCGTACAATTTCGGGCGGGGCGTCGCCGCGCTCAACCCGTTCTTCGTTGGGCTGCTCAGCGCCACGCTGCCGCTCGGCCAATCGATCGGCATTTTCGCGGTGATTGCCTACGGCATTTTGATCGTAGCCGCGTTGCTGTTGCCGGAAACAAAAGGACGCGTGCTCACCGCCGAAGCCTGATCCGGCGGCACTGACGAAATTAGCTTGCAGACATCACTCGCGGGAACACCATATGCGCATCAGGTGCGAGCGCTTGCGCTCCAAGATCATGAGTGCCGAAGATGCGGCGGGCTTCATCACCTCAGGCACCACCGTGGGGATGAGCGGATTCACCGGTTCCGGCTATCCGAAAGCCGTTCCGCTAGCGCTCGCGGCACGTATTGAGGCGGCACATGCGGCCGGCGACCCGTTCCGGGTGCGGATCTGGACTGGAGCGTCCACGGGCCCAGAGCTTGACGGCGCGCTTGCCAAGGTCGACGGCATCGAGTTTCGCCTGCCTTACAATTCCGATCCGATCGTTCGCGACAAGATCAACCGCGGCGAGATGGAATATTTCGATATGCATCTGAGCCAGGTCGCGCCGATGGCGTGGCAAGGCTTCCTCGGTCCGCTCGACACCGCTGTCGTAGAGATCACCGGCATCCGGCCCGATGGCGCACTGATCCCGTCGTCCTCGGTAGGCAACAACAAAACCTGGCTCGATCGGGCGCAGCGGGTGATCCTGGAAGTCAACAGCTGGCAGAATGAAGCGCTCGAAGGCATGCACGACATTTATTACAAGACCGCGCTGCCGCCCAACCGGGTGCCAATACCGCTCATCCATCCGGACGACCGCATCGGCGAGCCTTATTTGCGTTGCGACCTCGACAAGATCGTCGGCATCGTCGAAACGCACAGTCCCGACCGCAATCTGCCGTTCGCGCCGCCTGACGCAGTGGCGCGGGCCATCGCCGACCACCTCCTGGAGTTCTTCCGCCACGAGGTGAAGAAAGGCCGCCTGCCCCCTTCGCTCCTGCCGCTGCAGTCGGGTGTCGGCAATACCGCGAACGCGGTGCTCTTGGGCCTGCTCGATTCCCAGTTCGACAACATGACGGCCTATACCGAGGTGATCCAGGACGGGATGCTCGAGCTGCTCGCCGCCGGCAAGCTGCGCTTCGCCTCGGCGACCGCCTTTTCGCTGAGCCCCGAGGCGGCGGCGTCCCTTAACGCCGATATGATGCACTTTCGCAGCAAGCTAATGCTGCGCCCGCAAGAGATCAGCAATCATCCGGAACTGATCCGTCGCCTCGGGTCGATCGCCATGAATGGTCTGATCGAAGCGGACATTTACGGCAACGTGAACTCCACCCACGTCATGGGATCGCGCATCCAGAACGGCATTGGCGGCTCGGGCGATTTCGCCCGCAATGCCTACGTCTCGATCTTCATGACGCCGTCCACGGCAAAGGACGGCAGAATTTCCGCCATCGTGCCACAAGCGAGCCACGTCGATCACATCACCCAGGACGTCCAGGTGATCGTGTCTGAGCAAGGCCTCGCCGATCTGCGCGGACTCTCGCCCAAGCAGCGCGCGCTCTTGATCATCGAGAATTGCGCGCACCCCGACTACCGGCCCGCGCTAACCGATTACTTCCGACGTGCCAGGGAACACTCCTACGGCCAGCACGCGCCGTCGCTGCCCGCTGAAGCCCTGTCGTGGCACCAGCGCTTCATCGAGACCGGATCGATGCGCACATAACGCGGTCGCGGAACCCTGCGACATCGCCGGCCGCCGCGATGTCCGCTGCTCACTCGCGGCGCGGGAGCGTTTCTCCAGCACGGGAGCGAGAACGACGATGACGGCCATGCAATCGGAAATTCGTGACGGCATGCAGATCGATTGGGACGTTCCGATCGGCATGGACGACGGCATCGTGTTGCGCGCCGACATTTTTCGGCCGGTCGGCGACGGCAAATTCCCCGTCATTCTCAGTTACGGCCCTTACGCCAAAGGGCTGTCGTTCCAGGAAGGCTACAAGGGCAATTGGTCCAGGCTGACGAAAGCTGTGCCGGAGATCCTTCAAGGCTCGAGCAACAAATACCAAAATTGGGAGCTGGTGGATCCGGAAAAATGGGTGCCGGACGGATACGCCTGTGTACGCGTCGACTCGCGCGGCGCCGGGCGTTCGCCGGGTCGCTTGGACGTGTGGTCGCCACGTGAAACGTTAGACCTCTATCATTGTGTCGAATGGGCCGGCACGCAAGCCTTTAGCAACGGCAAGGTCGGCGTCAACGGCATTTCCTATTACGCCATGAATCAGTGGTGCGTCGGCACGCTCAAGCCGCCGCACCTCGCCGCCTTGTGCATCTGGGAAGGATCATCCGACTATTACCGCGAGTTGTGCCGGCACGGCGGCATTCTTAGCGATTTTCTCGCCAGCTGGTATCCGCGTCAGGTCGCAAGCGTGCAACATGGTGTGGGGAGCCGCGGCGCCAAAAGCGTCGTGACGGGCGAACTGGTCGCCGGACCGCAAACGCACACCGAGGCCGAACTCGCCGAAAGCCGCGCCGACATTCCTGGCGAAGCCAAAAGACGCCGCCTGTATGACGCGTACTACGCCGCACGCAGCCCCGATTTTGCAGCGATCGAAACGCCGCTCCTGTCAGCGGGGAATTGGGGCGGCATGGGATTGCATACGCGCGGTAATTTCGAGGGCTATCTGCGCGCCGGCTCCCGACAAAAATGGCTGGAAGTGCACGGCGACACCCACTTCACGCATTTTTACAGCAGCTACGGCGAAACGCTGCAGAAACGCTTCTTCGGCCATTTTCTCAAAGACGAGGACACCGGCTGGAGCCGCCAGCCACGCGTCATGCTCAATATACGCCATCCACGGGAAACTTTCGTACTGCGGGCAGAAAACGAATGGCCGCTCGCCCGCACGCAGTGGACGAAATATTATTTGCGGCCGGAAGACCTTGCCTTGGCACCGCAGCCCGCTGCTGCGGCGACGACACTGGACTATCAAACCGACGGCAACGGCCTGACGTTCCGCACTCCGTCGATGACGAAGAGCATAGAGATCACCGGTCCGGTCGCCGCCAAACTCTGGGTATCGTCGCAGACCGCCGATGCCGACCTGTTCCTCGCCCTGCGTCTGTTCGATCCGGAGGGCGAAGAGGTGACCTTTATCGGCTCCAACGATCCGCGTGTCCCGGTCGGCCTCGGCTGGCTGCGCGCCTCGCAGCGCAAGCTCGATCCGGCGCGATCGCAGCCCTATCGGCCTTGGCATAGCCATGACGAGGAATGGCCGTTGCAGCCCGGCAAGCCGGTCGAGCTCGACATTGAGATCTGGCCGACGTCGATCGTGGTTCCACAGGGCTACCAGCTCGCGCTCACCGTAAGCGGCAAAGACTATGAAGTGGACGGCAGCGACATCGCACTGCCGAACGCGCCCTATCCGATGAAAGGCGTCGGGCCGTTCCTTCACATCGATCACGACGATCGGCCGCCCGCGGTCTTTGCCACCCGCAACACCCTGCATTTTGCCGAAGAAAAGCAGCCCTACCTCTTGTTGCCGGTAATTCCGGAGGCGTAGGGTTCCGGTAAAATTCGGCAATTCAGGGGAGAAGCCCATGGCGAGGCGGTTCGATACGATCGCGGCGGTCGTGCTCTGCCTGTTCTTCGTTGCGGGACCGGCGTCAGCCGAGCAATATCCCACCCGTTCCGTCACCATCATCGTGCCCTATCCGCCGGGCGGCCCGGCCGACGAAAGCGCGCGAATCGTGGCGCAGTCCTTGTCCGGCAAGCTCAAACAAAGCTTTATCATCGAGAATGTCAGCGGTGGGAACACCATCGTCGGCATGGAAAAAGTCGCGCGCGCGGCGGCGGACGGTTACACGCTGCTTTTTCATAATTTGCAGATCTCCGCCAACGTGACGCTCTACAAAACCCTTCCCTTCGACACGTTGAAGGATTTCACCCCGGTGATGCTCATCAACCGCAATCCGCTGATCTTGGTCGGCCGCAACACGCTGGCACCGGATGCGCTCACGGACCTCGTCGCGATGATGCGGAGAGAGCGGTTGAAAGCGGCTATTCCGGGCTATGGCGCGACCGGACATCTGGCGACAACGCTATTTGCACAGGAAGCGAAAGCAAAAGTCGATCAGATCCCTTACCGCGGCGCAGCACCGGCGATGACGGATCTTCTGGGCGGCCATGTCGATCTGTTCTTCGGCACGCCGCAATCCGTGGTGCAGCAGATCGCAACGCAAAAAGTGAAGGCCTACGGCGTTACCTCACCAAACCGGCTGCCGGACCTCCCGAATGTGGAGAGCATCGTGAGCGTATTGGGACCGAAGCTCGATATTGTCTATTGGCAGGCGCTGTACGCGCCGGCGGGAACGCCCGACATCATCATCAAGACGCTCAATACCGCGCTGCAAGCGTCGGTCGACGATCCCGCTATCGTCAAGACATGGGCCGCGGAGGACGTCACTGCGTTCCCGCGAGATCAGCGTTCGCCGGCGGCGGCCAGCGCGTTCCTGCGGAGCGAGATCGCGCGCTGGGGTGAGGTCATCCGCGACAACGACATCCACATCGATGAGTGAAAGTCTAGATCGACGCGGGACTTTCCGCTCGCTCGCCGCGAAGCGGCGAGGCGCGCCGTACCCCGGCGAGCCCCGCCACGCACCAAGAGCAGGTGAAATGCTGCAGGCGCGACGTAAATCGCACCGGCAGAGACTGCCACATCAGGCGTTAGTGGAGAATGCCGACGACGAACAGCGGGTAACAAGCCGAGTACACCGCGCCGCTCAAATCGTAACACGATACGCATTTGCAGCCGGCGGCGCCTGACTGGCATTGCGCCAACGTCTTTCCGTGCAACACGATCCTGGCGTGATTGTGAGCGGCGACGTTGACGGCGCAGTTCAACGGCAAGGCGTTTGCCGCCGAAAAGGAAAAAGCCGATACGGCGAGAGCAAGACAGACCGAAAGCCGAAGATGGCGCATGAGTTCCTCCTCCTGTGAAATACCCTAGGAATTAGCCCCCCTGGGGAACGGTTCAGTGTCACATACCGGAAATCGCCGCGCAAGTTTGCACCATTGAGATGGCGCATCCTTAGCGCGAGACCGGCACCGCAGGTTTTGTCGCGGCACCGCCGCAAATGGTTCACGGGGCGGAATCGATTGGAGATGATGCTGCGGACGTGGCCGAGGAGTACAGCGAAGGTATCCGAAAACCCCCTCGGATTGCGGCGCCGTCAATTCACTCCGTCGCCGCCGGATCGCGATGGATCGGATCGACCCACAACACGGTTAGCGGTTTCTCCACCGGCTCGATGTCGAGATTGATCGCGATGGCCTGACCGTCAGAGCGCACCAGCACGCATTCCAGGATTTGGTCCGCGCTGGCATTGATCTCCTGATGCGGCACATAGGGAGGGATGAAGATGAAATCGCCGGGATTGGCTTCGGCCGTGAATTGCAGTTGCTCGCCCCAGCGCATGCGCGCTTTACCGCGGACCACATAGATGATGCTTTCGAGATGCCCGTGATGATGGGCGCCGGTTTTCGCGTCCGGCTTGATCGTGACGGTACCGGCCCACAGCTTCTGCGCGCCGACACGCGCGAAGTTGACCGCAGCCTTGCGGTCCATCCCCGGCGTAGAAGGCACGTTGGGATCGAGCTGGCTGCCCGGAATGACCCGCACGCCATCGTGCTTCCAGCGTTCGGCCTCGGCGGCGGACAGCGTGTGCGGGTGAGCGTGATCGTGCGTTTGGGTCATGGGTTCTGATACCATAAAAGTCCAATGCTAGAAACTCGCAGGACGTTTGTTCGGCTTTCGGTTTGAGCCGTCGGAAGTAATCTTGCGGTTCCCCGACTGCGGCGTTTGCGAAATTTTACCTCGATCCGGCGCCGACTGAGTGCTTGACAATCAAATTCCCAGGTTCACAATTCTGTCGTCACCCTATCGACACGGAGGTGCGAATGATTCCGCCGGGTCAAAGGGCCGCGATGATTGTTGCGTCATTCGTCCGGGACGCGACATAGCGGCAAGAACGCGAACGGTTCGCCGGGAGCGACCCCCGCGGGTCGCATCAGTGAGGCAAGACCCCAATTCGGTCGCCCTCGGCGAGCGCTTTTTATTCGCTGCAACAAATCGCGCTATTCAGTTCCCGCGCTATTCAGTTCCCCGCGCTATTCACTTCCAATGACCGCTGGGCCTCCGTTACGCAACCCAAGAATCTGCAGCGGCGTGTGCGCGTGATTGTGATCGTCGGGCGTGTAGCTGCCGCCAAGCAGCGAGGGCATGGTCGTCGTCTTGAGCGCCTTTTCGATTGCGGCCGGCTGATCGGACCCCGCGCGGCGGATCGCGTCCACTGCCAATAATGTGGCTTCATAGACGAAGAACGATCGCTGCGTCGGCGCCAGTCCGTAATGTGCGCGGTACGCCGCGACGAATTCCTGTATGCCCGGCGTCTGCTGCGCGGGCGTAAACACGACGATGCCGGTCATACCCGACAACGCGCCCGAGTCGCGAAACTGTGGCGACACCGCGCCGATCGCGGCAGCAAAGTCGATGCGGCCAGTCAACGGCACTTTCCAGCCCGACGCCTCATAGGCTTTGAAGAAAGCGGCCGTGTAGGGTCCGAGCACGGTGACCACCTGATCGGGCGCGGTAGCCTTCAGCTTCTCCAGCACCGCGGCAAAATCGGCGGTATTTTTGTCCAGCGTTTCTTGATCTGTGACGCGGATGCCTGCGTCTTGCGCAGCCTTTACCAGCGCAACCGCGTTGGCTTGGGGGAAAAAGTCGGATGCGGCGACGATGGCAACCGATTTCACGTGCTGCGAAGCGAGGTAACGCATCAGGCCGCGCGCAATATCGACTTCGGACGGGATGGTCTTGAATGCGTAATCGTTGCCGCCGGCGCCGGACGCGTCAACAAAGTCTTGTCCCGCCGAGGTGGCAATCAGCAAAGGCACCTTCGCTTCGGCAATCACCGGCATGATGGCGTGGGTCACCGGCGTGCACAGCGCGCCGATCAATACCGCGACATGTTGCTCTTCGATGAGCCGTTTGGTCGCCGGAACGCCGGTCTCGGGCTTGCAGGCGTTATCGGCGTAATAGGCCTCGACCGGCCGCCCCAACACACCGCCCGATTCATTGATGCTGTTGAGCGCCAATTGCGCGCCATATTGCTCGGACTGGCCGCGGTCCGCTGTCGGGCCGCTGAGAATGGTGGTGATGCCGATCCGTACCGGCTCGGCGGCCCAGACAGCAGTCGGCGTCGCGGTCGACGCGATCAACCCAGCAATAAGAAAGGCGGCACGCGTCATGGTAGCTCCCAATTTACAGTGCTCGACGCCGCCGAGTATGCGCGATGAGGAATGGCGAGGGAATGACAATCAGGTGATCGCCTCGGCGAGCGTATCCGGCATGTTTACGGTCGCCTCGCCGGCGAGTGGAAGGCGCTGGATCGGCTGTCCGGCATCGACCCACGCGTCGATGCCGCCGAGCAGCGGCCGTATCTTCTTAAATCCCGCCTGCTTGAGATGCCGCGCCGCAATGGCGGCCGATGTCTCGTTCGGACAGTCGCAGTAGATCACAATCTCCGCCTCGCCGGAACGATTGGCCAGGATCGGATCCAGGATCGGCGCAATGTCCTCGGGATGCGCCCCGAACGCGCCTGGAATAATGCCCGCCTCGGCGCGAATATATTTCGGCCGCACATCCAGTATGACGACGTCTTCGCGCCCGTCGATCAAGCGAACCAGTTCATCGACGGTGATACGGTCCATGCGCAATTGGCGAATGAACAATTGCCGCCGCAGCCATTTCGCGGCCAGGTACAGGCCCAGCACCGCGACAACGACAAACCCGCCATACTCGCCGAGCTCCCTGAGCAGGGCGAGTGCGCTTGCGATCGCGCTGTGAAATACCCGTCCCAGCGCTACCGCCACGCCGACAAACAAAAGCTTGCCAATGCCGTCGACCAGCAGAAAGGCGGGCATCGACATTCTGGTGGCGCCGGCCATCACCACGGAGATCAACGAAAATCCCGGGATGAATTTAGCGAATAAGAGCGTCCAGGCACCGACCTTGGCGAACACCGTCTCGGTGCGCAGAACGCAGAAGTCCGGCGACAAAGACATCCGGCAGGCCAAGCTGAGAACTTGCCGCCCATAGCGGCGGCCGAGCCAATACGGAACGTTGTCGCCCAGCAGCGCGCCGCCGACGCCGGCGACGACGATTTCGCCGAGCGGATAGGTGCCCTGCCCGGCCAGTGCCGCGGCCGTCATCAGCGTCGGAACCACGGGCAATGGCACGCCGATCTGGGTCAAGAGGATGTTGAAGAACACGACCCAAAGGGCGTGCTGCTCGAAGCTGGCGACGAGGTGTTGCATTGCGCTGAGATTGGTTGGGGATGTGGCTGACCGAAATCCATATAGGGTCGGGTGCCGCGAAAGTCCCGGGCCTTCAGCATATTGTGATCGAGCTGACGGTCGACTGACTGGCGGGTTTTATCGCCGCGGTCTCGCACGAACAGGCCCGGCTTGGCGGCGATCGAAGCTGATAGCCGCTCACTCCCCGCCGTTCTCGCCGTTCTCCTCGCCGCCCTCTTCCGAGAGCCGCTCCACCGACGCTACTTTTTCGCCTTCGCCGGTCGAGAACACGATGACCCCTTGAGTCGAGCGGCCGGCGATGCGGATGCCGTCGACCGGGCAGCGGATCAATTGGCCGCCGTCGGTGACCAGCATGATCTGATCGCTCTCCTCGATCGGAAACGAGGCGACGAGGCGACCGTTCTTTTCGGTAATCGACATGGCGACGATGCCTTTGCCGCCGCGACCGGTGGTGCGGTATTCGTAGGACGAGGTGCGCTTGCCAAAACCCTTTTCGGAAATGGTGAGCACGAACTGCTCGGCTTCCGACATGACGACGTAACGGGTCTCGCCAAGCTCGATTGCGCCCTCGGCCTCCTCGGCATCGGTGGCACCGTTGTCTTCGGCGTCGCCATTGCCGCCGCGCCGCACCGCATTGGCGCGCTTGAGATACGCGGCGCGCTCCTCGGCCGTCGCCTCGACATGGCGAAGGATCGACAGCGAGATCAGTTTGTCGCCGTCCGCGAGATTGATGCCGCGAACGCCCATCGAGGTGCGGCCCTGGAACACGCGGACGTCGTTGACGGCGAAGCGGATGCACTGGCCGGCCGCCGACGTCAAAAGCACGTCGTCGTCCTCCTTGCAGATCTGCACGTCGACGATGGCGTCGCCTTCGTCGAGCTTCATGGCGATGATGCCGGAGCGCCGCACGTCGGCGAAATCGGACAACTTGTTGCGCCGCACCGTGCCGCGCGTGGTCGCGAACATCACATCGAGCTTGTCCCAGGTCTTTTCGTCCTCGGGCAACGGCATGATGGTGGTGATGGCCTCGCCCTGCTCCAGCGGCAGGATGTTGATCAGCGCCTTGCCGCGGCCCTGCGGTGTGGCTTGCGGCAGCCGCCAGACTTTTTCCTTGTAGACCTGGCCGCGCGACGAGAAGAACAGCACCGGCGCATGCGTCGAGGCGACGAACAGCCTGGTGACGAAATCCTCCTCGCGGGTCTGCATGCCGGCGCGGCCCTTGCCGCCGCGCTTCTGCGCGCGATAGGTCGACAATGGCACGCGCTTGACGTAGCCCGCATGCGACACGGTGACGACCATATCCTCGCGCTGGATCAGGTCCTCGTCCTCCATCTCGCCTTCCTGATCGATGATCACGGTGCGGCGGGGCGTGGCGAACTCGGTCTTGATCGCTGTAAGCTCGTCTTTGATGATGGCCTGGATGCGGGCGCGGGAGCGCAGAATGTCGAGATAGTCGGCGATCTCGCTGGCGAGCTTGTCGAGCTCGGCCTTGATCTCGTCGCGGCCGAGCACGGTCAGCCGCTGCAGGCGCAGATCGAGGATGGCCTTGGCCTGCTCGGCGGAAAGTTTCGTCGTGCCCTCCGGCGACACCGCATGGCGCGGATCGTCGATCAGTGTGACCATGGTGGCGACGTCGCGCGCCGGCCAGTCGCGCTCCATCAATTGCTCGCGCGCCTCGTTGGCGTCCTTGGCGGCGCGGATCAGCTTGATCACTTCGTCGATATTGGCGACTGCGATGGCGAGACCGACCAGCACATGGGCGCGATCGCGCGCCTTGTTCAACAGATGCTTGGTGCGCCGGTAGATCACCTGCTCGCGGAACGACAGGAACAGCGTGAGCAGGTCCTTTAAGTTCAACAAGAGCGGCCGGCCGTTGTCGAGCGCGACCATATTGGCGCCGAACGACGATTGCAGCGCCGTGAAGCGGTAGAGCTGGTTGAGCACAACGTCCGGCACCGCGTCGCGCCGCATTTCGATCACGACGCGGAAGCCGTCGCGGTCGGATTCATCGCGCAGCGCGGAAATGCCCTCGAGCTTCTTGTCGCGCACCAGTTCGCCGATGCGTTCGACCAGATGCGCTTTGTTGACCTGATAGGGAATCTCGGAAATGATGATGGCTTGGCGCTCGCCGCGCAGCTCTTCGAATTCGACCTTGCCGCGCATGACGATGGAGCCGCGGCCGAGATGATAGGCTGAGCGGATGCCCTGGCGGCCCAATATGATGCCGCCGGTCGGAAAATCCGGGCCCGGCACGATGGCGATCAGATCCTCGATCGACAGCGCCGGGTTTTCGATCAGCGCGATGCAGGCGTCGATCACCTCGCCGAGATTATGCGGCGGGATATTGGTCGCCATCCCGACCGCGATGCCGCCGGCGCCATTGACCAACAAATTGGGAAACCGCGCCGGCAGCGCCACCGGCTCGCGCTCGGTATTGTCGTAGTTTTCCTGAAAGTCGACGGTATCCTTGTCGAGATCGTCGACGAGGGCTTGCGCGACCTTCTCCAGCCGCACTTCGGTGTAGCGCATGGCGGCCGGTGCGTCGCCGTCGACCGAGCCGAAATTGCCCTGGCCGTCGATCAACGGCAGCCGCATGGAAAAATCCTGCGCCATGCGAACCAGCGCGTCATAGATCGATTGGTCGCCGTGCGGATGGTATTTACCGATGACATCGCCGACGACGCGCGCGGATTTGCGATACGGCTTGTTCCACTCGTAGCCGTTCTCGTGCATCGAATAGAGGATGCGGCGGTGTACGGGCTTCAGCCCGTCGCGCGCGTCGGGCAAAGCACGCGCCACGATTACGCTCATGGCGTAATCGAGATAGCTCTTCTTCATCTCCTCGGTGATCGACACCGGGCGAATATCGGAAGGCCCGCCGGCGCCTGGACCACCACCGGAACCACCTGCGGAATCACCGTCACCGCTGCCCGGCGGGGTATTGTCCTGGTCTGACAAAGTCTACGAATCCTAGCTCAAGAATTCCGAACGAATCGAATCTGGTTTTCATAGCCGATCCAGCGTCACAACGCCATCTTTATCGGTACCCAGAGGATAGGATTTTCTGTATTATTTTCAATATCTTATTGGGGCAATTCGGCCCCTCCGGCCGGCCTCGGCGGCGCTCGCCCAAAAGCGTGTCACAAGACCGCGACACGCGGTGCTGGCACACTGCGGCGCGGGCAAAAAAACGGCGTCCAACGGCGGAGCTTTTTATGCTGTTCAATTACGCGGTCTCGGCGTTCATCACGCTGTTCGTCGTGGTCGACCCGATCGGGCTTGCGCCGACCTTTCTCGCGGTGACCGACGGCTTGCCGCGCAGAGCGCGCCGTAACGTCGCGGCACGCGCCAGCCTGATTGCCGGCGCCATCCTCGTCGGCGCCGCTTTGATCGGCGATTGGCTGCTTGGCACGCTGGCGATTTCGCTCGCGGCGTTCCGAATCGCCGGCGGTCTGTTGTTGTTCTCGATCGCATCCGAAATGGTGCTCGGCGTTCGCATGCGCCGGGAAGGCCAAGCAGCCGAACAGGCGGTCGAGGAACATGTCCGCAATATCGCGGCTTTTCCGCTGGCGATACCGCTATTGGCCGGCCCCGGCGCCATCACGGCGACAGTCCTCTTGGCCGGTCGGGCCGATGCCGACGTGCTGCTGATCGGCGCATTGATAGCGGTCGTGGTGCTGGTCGCCGCCGCTTGCTTCGTCACGTTCTGGTTTGCCGCACGGATCGCAAGTCTGTTGGGGATGACCGGAAACATCGTGCTGTCGCGGCTCCTCGGCGTGCTGCTTGCCGCGCTTGCCGTGCAATACGTCGTCGACGGCATCCGCAGCATTCTTGCGGGATGACCGTAGCGTGCTGAGCACGGGGCCGCGCTAATGCTTCGTTAACCATAGACGTTCAGATTTGCTTAGGACTTATTTTGCCGCTGGAGATCGAACCATGGCTAGCTCGGGATCGGCTATTTCGGGAATTGGCGCTGCCCAAAGCACGCAGGCAACGCAAATGTCGCAGTTGACCGGTCATCGCCGACACGGCGGCCATTCTCATTCCATCAGCGACGTCGACGCGCAAAGCTCGAGCGTCGCTTCGGCCTCAAGCTCGACCGGCAGGGTCGGCAGCAGAGTGAACGTGACGGCGTAGGCGCTCGACGAGGATAAAAATCAGACCGATGCCCGCGGCTTCCTTCAACATCCGTGCGGCGCAGCCGTGCGACATCCCGGCTTTGATGCGGCTCAAACGCTTGTTGGCCGAAGCCGAGGATGGGCTTCACGCGTTGCGCGCAAGCGAAGCGGACTGGCTGCGCGACGGTTTCGGCGCCAATGCCGGTTTCACCGCCTTCATCGCCGAATCGCGTGTCAATACCGGCGGCGATGCCATCGTCGGGATGGCGACCTGCAGCCAGCGCGTCATCACCGGATGGAATGGGCCGGTGATCTTTTTGCAAGACCTGATCGTTGAGCCGGCCTACCGCCAGCACGGCGTTGCGCGTGCGCTGATGGCGCGCGTCGCGGCGCTGGCCTGCGATCTCGGCAGTCCGATCGTCGAACTTACCGTGCGCGCCGACAATCCGGCACAATCGTTCTATCTGCGCACCGGTTTCCAGCCGATACCCGAATGCCTCACTTACGTGCTGGCCGGGCCGGCGCTGACCGCGCTGGCAGGACACGACAAGCACGATCTCGCGCTCGCGGGTTAGCCACAGCGAGTAGTCAGGCCGCGAATCCATAAATGCGCCTGGGCGGATGAGGTATGCGTGTCCGCCGCAAACAGAACTAGCCTGATTTGACGAAGCGTCGTTTTCCTGCCGGTTCAATCGGCGGCGATGGCACCAGGTGCGTGTTCTGAAAATCCGCGAGAATACTGCCACTGACCTCCGAGCTAGGGACTGGCCTGCCGAAGAAGAAACCCTGGGCCTGATCGCCGTCGGCCTTGTCGAGAAAATCTGCCTGCGCGGCGGTTTCGACGCCTTCGACGGTGACCCGCATGTTCAGCTCGCGTCCCAGCGCGATAATCGTTTTTACGACCGTCTTGGCATCACGGCCGGAGCCGTCGAAGCCCTGCATGAAGCTGCGGTCGATCTTGATCTTGTCGAACGGGAAACGCCAAAGATAGCTCAAGCTCGAATAGCCGGTGCCGAAATCGTCCATCACGATTGCCACGCCCATCGCCTTGAGCGTCTGAAGCTCCGCCATAATGGCTTCGGAATTGCCGAGCAGCAGCGTCTCAGTGATCTCCAGTTCGAGCCGGTGCGCGGCGAGCCCCGCCTCCTTAAGCGCGGCGGCGACGAGGTCGCTGACGCTACCCGCCGTGAATTGCGCGGGAGACAGGTTTACCGCGACCGTCAGGTGCTCCGGCCAAGTCGCGGCGAGGCGACACGCCTCCCGCAACACCCATGCACCGATCTTGCCAATGAGCCGCAAGTCCTCGGCAACAGGAATGAACACCAACGGCGGTACAAGTGTTCCATCTTCCGCAGGCAGACGTATCAGCGCCTCGAAGCCGATGAGGCGACGGTTCGGAATTTCGATGAGCGGCTGGTAGTACAATACGAAGCGATCATTCAGTATCGCGTCCTGAATTAGCCTCTCGAGTGTGAATCGCGCTTGCAACTCGGTGTCCATCTCAGCCGCGAAGAACCGGATGCAATCGCGACCGTCGGCCTTGGCCTTATAGAGCGCAAGATCGGCGCTTTTCAAAAGCCGCTCCGGATTGGTTCCGTCCGCTGGCGCCAATGCAACACCAATGCTCACCGTGGCGCCGATCCCCTCCTCCTTGAGCCGCATTGGCGCGGTCACTGCGAAAGCAAGGCGGCGCGCGAAATCTTCGGCCTGGTCCTTATCCTTGACCCCGGTCTGGACCGCGACGAACTCGTCGCCGCCGAGCCTCGCCACCAGATCGTCGGGACGGGTTACCGCGCACAGGCGTTCGGCGACGGTTCTGAGCAGGAAATCTCCGCCGTCATGTCCATGGGTATCATTGACGCTCTTGAAGCGGTCGATATCGATGAAATGCAAGGCGATGCTACCGCCTCCCAATGGCAGAACGGCAAGCGCCTTCTCCAATTTTTCGACCAGCAAGGTCCGATTCGCCAAGCCGGTCAGCGCATCGTGATGCGCCATGTGAGAGATCTGCGCCTGAGCTTCCTGCCATTCGGTAATGTCCTCGAGGGTCGCGACCCAACCGCCTCCCGGCATGGGCTGGTCGAGCACGCGAAGCACGCGCCCAACCGGCGTCTTCCTGATCTTGGTGACGGATTTACCTTCGCGCGCCTCCGCCTTCACGCGCGCGAAAAAGCCCTCCGGGTCGCCAGCAAACTCTCCAGTTTCTTTCTTAAGCTTGAACAGATCGAGTAGCGACCGGCCCTCGAACCAAGCAGCCGGCAAATCCATCATCTTGGAGTAGCGTTCGTTAAACAGCACGACCCGGCCGTCCGCGTCGAACATGCAAAGCCCCCGCGACATGTTCTCGAGCGCGGCGTCGAGCCGGATTTTCTGCTGCCCCAATTGTTCATTCGTCAGCTGGAGTTTGTGCAAATTACGACGAACCGTCCATGTGAATGCCGCCAAAACTCCACTGAGCAGCAACCCGCATATCAGTACGATCGACGAACGTCCGTGTTTGTTCGATGCTAAATCCGCCTGCTCCGGAGTCACCACCATCGTCCAGCGGACGTCACCGAATTCAAGAGGAAAAGATCGGTGCTCTCCAGCGGCGAGAGCGGTCTGCGATCTTGATTGGATAGCTTCAGTGCCCAGATGCGACGTAAAATAGACCGGGGGATCATTCAATCCAGCATCTGCAGCAAACAGATAAAGCCGCGACGGCGATGCGACCCCGGCAAATACGGTATCGATCATCACTCCGATCTGGAACACCCCTTGAACAAAGCCGCGCAGATTTTGGCGCCTCTCGTCCACCGTGTCATGCGGTAAGTTGCGGGCATACACCGGCAATGCGGCCCAGAAGCCGCGGCGATCCCCATTCCCGATGTGCAGCACCAGTGGCGGAGAAACCGACAAGACGTCGGCATCGCGAATATGCAGAAGGGCCTGCTCGCGCACGCCGCCATCTTTGTTATCGAGCCCATAGGCGGGGGACGATCTCGCTTCAGTTGAATAAAATTTTGGAAAGTACTCATCACGGTCCGGCGAAACCGGCAGACTTCCGTCTGGGCCAATAGCCCGGATGTGGTAATCGAGAAGCCCGTCGCGATGTGCCGCCAACTCGTGCGCGGCACGCTCGTCGGCCTTAACGCGCGGAATCCACGAAACGTTCAGGATCGCCGGGCGATTCACCAGCAGCGAGTTGGAGAAGCTCTCGAATTCATCGCGGGTTATAGGGTGGTCCGCCGAATCAAACAGTGCCCGCACCGCGTAAAGCTTGTCTAAGTAATTGGATATCCCGTTTTGTAAGACATTGGCTTGATTGTCGGCTCGGTGAGTGTACTCCGCTGCAAAAATGCGGTTTTCCGCTGTGACCATCAGCGCCCAGACGGCGATAGACGCAACGACGCCGACGATTCCCACTATAAGAACGGGAGCAAGCTGCGGAATCCGATGCCACCCTGACACCTTGAACAACGATTTACCTCGCAATGCACTTTTTGTGCAGCAATGATGCTAGCTATCGAGCGCACGCTCCGGGGTTCCAAATCTGATAACGCGCATGCAATCTATAACGGGCGAGGTATTCCGAAGGTGTACATAGTTTGTTCGACAATCAATTCGTTGGTTAGCAAGCAATGAAGAAACATGATTGGTATTGAGCGCCGTACCCAGACTGGCCGGCTGCTTTTGGATCAGGACCATTAACAGACTTGAGATTCGCGCCGTCCCTTAAGAAGAGGCCGGCGCCAGGACCAGATCCGCGTCGTCGACGACGTAGCGGACATAACGGTAGTCGCGGATGAAGCTGATCCGGCCGTCCGTCCACTCCAGCCACATCAGGTAGCTTGGCTTAACCGCCTCAGCATCCTCCCAGACCGCGATCACCTCGCGGCCGTCGAGCCAGGCGGGAGCGAGCCGCACCGGGGCGCTGCGCGAATAGATGCCGAAGAACATGCCGACGTCGGCTGAGCCGGCGCGCAGCGGGTAGCTCGACTGGATCAGGCGCACGTCGTCGGCGAGCATCGCGCGCAAGCCCTCCCAGTCGCGCCCGTTGAACAGCGCGACATAGCGGGCCACGGCGGGAGACGCCGCGCGCGGCACGGGTTTGGCCCGAGACTTGGTCAGCGCCTCGGCATTGATGGCCTTGAGCCGCGTTCGCCCCCGGGCCAAGTGGGCCTTCACCGCATTGACGGTGAGATCGAGCATGGCGGCGATCTCTGCGAGCGACTGGTCGAGCACGTCCTTGAGGATTACCACGCTGCGCTGCACGGTCGGCAGCTCCACGAACCGCGACACCGCCGTTTCGACAGCCTCCCGTCGCATCATCACCTCCATGGGATCTGGGATTTCCGAATCGGCGACCTCGTGCGCCGCCTCGATCGGGTCGGTCGCGCGGATGACGCGGCTGCGCAACAGATCGAGCGCGCGGTTATGCGCAATGCGGAACAGCCAGGCGCGCAGCGGCGCGACGGCCTCAAGCTCGTCGACGGCGACCAGCGCGCGGGCAAAAGTGTCCTGCACCACATCCTCGCCGTCGATCACCGAGCCCATCAGGCGCGCGCAATAGCGGTGCAGCTCCGGCCGCAGCGTTTCGGCGAGCGCCAGAAGCTCCGCCTGGCGCATTGTTGGCGGCGCATTCGATGGCGAGGATGGGCTCATGCGGCCTCTCCCTCGAGGATCGTGATTCCGGTATCGCCCTTTAGCCCGAAGGCTAAGCCCTCGGCATATTGCGGGTCGTCGAGAAGCGAGACGACTCTCTCGCCGAATTCGCCGGGCGGCAGCGGCGCGCCGAAACGGGTCAAAAACTGTTCGGGGGTCACACCCACGGCGCCCGCATAGGCGTTGGCGCCGGCGTCGCCCACGCCGGTGCCGCCGATGATCTGCATGGGCACGATCGCCTGGAAGCGGATGCCGAGTCTCTTCTGCTGCGCGACGCCGTTGGCATATTTGGCCATGATCCAGAGCATGCGCTTGGCGCCGGCGTAGCCTCCCGACAGCGGCGAGCCGTTCACGGCGGCGCCGCTCGATACCACCAGCACCCGGCTTCCGGGCTTGAGCGGCAGATTGAGCGCCGACTTGAGCCAATAAAGCCCGGCCTTCACGTCGGTGTCCCAGGTCGCGGTAAAATCCGCCCAGCTCACCTGGTCCAGCCGACCCATCCGCGGTTTCGCGCCGGCGTTGAGCACCAGAATGTCCGGGCGCACCTCGGCAAGGATGCGCTGCGCGGCGGTCTCCTCCGTCACGTCGGCTGAGATGGTGGCAACGCCCAGCCGGGCGCGGACGGATGCAAGCGCTTCGGCGTCGCGGGCGACGACCGTAACCTGCGCGCCGTGCGCGACCAAAGCTTCGACCAGTCCGAGGCCGAGGCCGCGGCTGCCGCCGGTGACGACGATCGTCTTATCTTTGAGGCTCATGTTCTGCTCCCGTGTCTGGCTATAGCTAGGACGATCGAGGCTCAGAAAAGGAGTCACCGCGGTGGCGCGGTTCAGCGCTTGCCGGTTCCGAGATCGTCGGAATATCCGGCGTTGAGGCGAGGCCACTGGACGATGGGACGTCCGTTGCTGCGGTACGCGTGCGCGCCAGTTCCTTCTCCCCATCGTTGCGGCCAGCCGGCGGGCGAATCTTCCCACGTCTCCTGCCGGCCATAGACGGTCAAATCGAGCAGCGGGTAGCTGTTGCCTATCATCTCGACGCCGCGCCGCGTCGTCCAATAAGTCTCGAAGACTTTGGATCCTTGTCGCAGGTAGCAAACGATGTGCATCATGCCCACGCGGCGTCCAACCAAAAGGGTCTCGAGCGAGTCCCGGGGGGCCGAATACCAGGGCATCTCCCAGCCCATGAAATCGCGGTACCGCGCGCTCGCTTCGTAGGGGCCTTGGCAGAACGTGGCGTAGGTGACGTCGCGGGAATGAATGAAGGACAGCTCGCGGACCTGGGACGTATACAAGGTGCATCCCTCGCACTGCTCCGGCGCAGGGCGGCCGGCATGCCACATGAAATAGTAGGCGATGAGCTGCCGGCGTCCCTCAAACGCGTCCAATAGTGTCACCGCGCCGCGTTCGCCGATGAGCGGCGTCGCGCCGTCCACCTCGACCATGGGGAGCCGTCGGCGGGCGGCCGCAATGGCGTCGCCTTCCCTTGTGTGAGCCTTCTCTCGAACCCGCAATGCGTCCAGCTCCGCCTGGAAGGCGTTCCGATCGACGACCTTAGGGGCTTCAAGTTCATCGCTCATGGGGTCTCTCCCTTCACTTCTTGCGGTCTTGCGGTCGGTCATTGCTTCTCTCCCGGTCGGCACGGCCTTACTCCCAGCTGTCGAGCTTGATCTCGTTGGGCCAGGGGGCGCCCTTCCCGGTTTCGAGCAGCGACTTCAGGCTCAGCAGAAACACCGCCCATTTGGTGCTGCAGTGGTGCATGAACTCCACCGGCTCCTTCCAGCCTTCGTGCTTGAAAAGAATGATGGTCCAGTTGCCTTCCTGTTTGAGGTCGAAACTGATTTTCGTGCCGACCCATTCTTCGGGTCCGTCGACCACCTGCCAAAGCACGCGCTTTGAGGGCTCAAGCTCGAGAACCTTCATGTCGAACCCGCCGTTGCCAAAGCGGAATTTGAGCACGCCGCCGACTTTGCCGTCGCCCTGCGTGTCGCTCGTCCACCAGGCGGCAAGGCCTTCACGCGTGGACAAGGCCTTAGAGGCAGCATCGAGCGACGACGATTTTATCCCAACTTTGTGCAGAATATCGACCATATGATCTCTCCTCAGGTTTCGCTCTTGAGCGAGCGTCGGACCAGTGAGGCACATCGGCCTCTGCACCTTAAGACGTTTGGGGCCGCGGAAAAGAGTCACCGTTTCGCTGTGCGCCAAATTCCGGTGACAAACCGGCGCAATGGGTCATCTTGACCGCTTGACGATGCTCGAGACATCTCCGCAATGGTCGCATCGACGCCACACTGGCGACCTTTAGAACGTCGTAACGGGCCAGGAACCGGCGGCCGTCCTGCACTAAGGCAGGCGTTCATTCGCTCCGATACTTGCCGCGAGCCTCTTTCGGGCAAGTGAAGTTATCGTGTAGCCTCATCCGATCGCTGCCAACGGGACTTGCCAAAATCCCGGGCGTCGCGATGACGAAGACCGCGGACTGTTCGCCGTTGTCGCCGCTTTCGTCGTTCCAATTTTGACCGACCGTGCATGCCTTGCACGGCGCGGCCGGGGGGAGAATCAATGAAACTTCAGAGACGTCAATTCATGCATCTGGCGGCGGGTGCGACCGCCGTCTGCCTCGGCTGCGGCATGCGACGCGGCGCCTTTGCGCAAGCCAATCCGGCCGGATCGCGCCGCCGTGTCGAGATCGACGGCAAGCCGGTGCGGGTCGTCGACGTGCACTGCCATTGCGTCATCCCCGAAGCGCTGCCCATCGTCGCCGGCACGCCGCTTGAGAAGCGCTTTCGCGTCTCGTTCAACAGCCCGCTGAACAATCCGTCTATGGAAAAGCGCATCGCGACTATGGACGTGCAGGGCATCGACGTCGAGGCGATGAGCATCAACGAGTTCTGGTACGGCGCCGACCGCGACTTGGCGCGACGGCTGATCGATGTTCAGAACGAGGAACTTGCCAAGATGTGCAAGGCCTCGAACGGCAGGCTCGTCGGCTTCGCCAGTGTCGCCCTGCAGTTTCCCGAGCTTGCCGCCGAACAGCTCGAATATGCCACGAAAACCCTGGGCCTCGTCGGCGGCGCCATCGGCCCGACGGTCGAGGGCGAGGAACTGTCGTCGCCCCGGTTCGATCCGTTCTGGGCGAAATGCGAGGAACTCGACGTGCTGCTGTTCATGCACCCGCAGGACAGCGCCGTCGCCACCGGCGTCGACAAGCGCGTCCGCGGCAACGGCTATCTCGAAAACACGATCGGCAATCCGTTGGAAACGACGATCGCGCTGTCGCATCTGATTTTCGAAGGGACCTTCGATCGCTTCCCGAAATTGCGCATCTGCGCCGCCCACGGCGGCGGCTATCTAGCCTCTTACGCCGACCGTTCGGATGCGGTCTGCGTCACCTTCCCCACACGCTGTACCGGCACCGGACCAAAGAAGAAGCCGACCGAATATCTCAAGCAGATTTACGTGGATTCCATCGTCTTCACGCCGGAGGCGCTGCGCCACCTCGTCGCCACGGTCGGCGCCGGCCAGGTGATGGTCGGCACCGATTACGGCTTTCCGTGGGTGACGGACCCGGTCGGCCACGTGCTGGCAACCCCCGACCTCAGTGTGGCCGACAAGGTCGCCATTCTCGGGGGAACCGCAGCGAAACTGTTACGGCTGCCTGGCTGACAAAACCAACCGGCATTCACTCCGCGATCGCCATCAAAAGCTCAGCCGTTAAATCCGGCGCCGTGATCATTGGATAGTGATAGGAGGCAATTTCGTGCGCAGTCCAATCGGCTTGCCGCTTTGCCCAATCGTAATAGTCTCGGAAATGATGCGAGACCTTTTTTGTCGCCAGGACGTACGCCTTGCGCCGCACGTCCAGATATCTTCCGGTGAGATGAATTGGTTGCAACAATGACGGCAGGGGATGCGGGCTCATGCGGCCGAGGAAATCTTGCCGCGCGCCTTCGTCTTCAATGCCGGTGTCGAGCACCAGCGATGCGGGCACGCGGTAACCGTCGCCCTCGGCATCGGCGAGATTTTGCACGGCGCTCCGGCGGTCTGACGACACCGTGTCGAGCATGGACTTGTCATTCGCCGGCAAGGCGGCATTGAGGTAAATGAGCGCAGCGACACGTTGCGGCATCTGGTCCGCGACGGCGGAGACGACAAGCCCGGCGTAGCTCGTGCCGACCAGTACGACGTCGTTCAATTTCTCCCACGAGATCACCGCGGCAACGTCCCGGACGTGGATGTCCAAATTCGTCTCCCGGGTTACCAAATGCTCCCGCTCGCCCAAACCGGTCAGTGTCGGTGTGAAAACTTGGTGTCCCTTGGCGCGAAGCTGTTCCGCGACTTGACGCCACTGCCAGCCGCCGCCCCAGGTCCCGTGCACGAGCAGGAAAGTCGTCATCGCGTCTATCTCTCTCTGTTTTAGTAAATCCGTATCGAGCATTCCTTCAACTTAGAACACCGGCTCAATTCAAGGGAGGTTGCAGTCTCGCTGCTCCCCGGCAGCGGCGCTTCCGAGGGTTGCCACTTTGCAAGAATCCCGATCAATCGACTTTGATGTTTCCGCGCCTGATGACGTCAGCCCATCGCACGATTTCATCGGCCACAATATGCCGGGCTTGTTCTGGCGTTGTCGGATCGGGAACGCTACCGAGTTCCATCAGACGCTTGGTAAAATCGGGCGCGTCAAGGATCCCCTTCACTTCGGCATTGAGGTGTTGTGTCAAGGCAGCGGGCATGCCGGATGGCGCTGCTAGGCAAAGCCAAGATGAAAATTTCACGTTCGGCAATGTCTCCGAGACGGTCGCAACGTCCGGCATCAGTGCGAACCGATCGGCGGACGAAACGGCCAGCGCACGGAATTGGCCCGATTGGATGTGGGGCATCACTGACGTCGATGCATCGACCAGGACGTCGACACGGCCGCTGAGCACATCGGCCACTCCAGCCGCAATCCCGGGGTAAGGTACGGCGATCATCGAGACACCCGACTCAAGCTCGATCCATTTGGTTAGGATGTGATAGCCGGAGCCGTAGCCGGTGATGGTATATGTGAGCTTCCCCGGGTTTTGTTTGGCCTTGGCAAGCAGGTCCGGGAAGGACGCAATCGATGAATTGGCGGGAACCGCATAGACTAGCGGATATGTGCAGATCATCGTGACGAAGGTAAAGCCCGCGAACGGATCGTAACTGGAATCCGGGCGTAACGTCACCTCCGGCGCATAGCCTGACGTCAGAATGCCTATCGTGCCGCCATCAGGCGTAGACCGCGCAATCGTCCGATAGGCTCCTGCTCCCGCCGCCTGCGTGACGTTCTCGACATAAACCGCCCTGCCCAATCGATCCGATAGTCTTTCGGCCAGCATGCGTCCAACGACGTCAGGACTGCCACCCGGTGATGTGCCGACGAGCAAGCGTATCCGCGTCGCGGGCCACTGTTGCGCCATTGCCGGCCAGAAGGTCAGCGTCGATGCAATCGCTGCCAGTTTCAACACGTCGCGACGAGCGTAATCAATCATGTCGGTCATCAATCGCAAATCATGCGCCGCGAATACCGCACGTCAATGCCGGTCAATCGAGCCGCGGTTGCCAGATCATCAGCGCATAGACGGCGATCATGGCCGCAAGCAGCGCGCCGGCAAGCAGGCACCAGACGCGGAACAGGGGCCGGTAGCCCGCGGGTAGCGGCACGGCGTCGAGGGCCGCCTGTCGGGTCATGCCGCGGATGCGTATTTCGATCCGCAGCGCCGCGATCCAGCAAATGACGATGCCGGCATAAATTACGAGCGCGACGTCGATCCAGAATTCGCCGAGCGGATCGAGACCTATTGCGTAAGCGAGCGGAAAGCCGCTGATCGGCTGCAACGCCAAAGCGGGCGCCATCACCGTGAACTCGGCGCGCACGACAAATTGCGAGGTCAAGGCGACGACGGCGGTATTGCCGGAGCGGTGCGCCAGGACCATGAACACGGCGACGCAAAGCCACGTGCCGACCATGACGCCTGAGGCCAGCAGGTGCACCAATTTGATGGCGAAGATGACGTCGATCATCGGTGAGCGAAGACGCGCGCTGGGTTAGCGCGGCGGTTCATTCAGAACGGGATCTCGTCGTCCATATCGCCGCGCCCCGAGGCTGCAGTCGCGGCCACCTTGCGTGTCGGTCCGGGCGAGCCGAACTCGCCGCCGCCGTCACCGACATCGCTCCCGGCGCCGGGACTGCCGGCACGGTCGAGCAAGGTCAGTTCGCCGCGGAAGCCCTGCAGCACGACCTCGGTCGAGTAGCGTTCCTGGCCGGATTGATCCTGCCACTTGCGCGTCTGCAACGCCCCTTCGATGAAGACCTTCGAGCCCTTCTTGAGATATTGCTCGGCGATCCGGCACAAATTTTCATTGAAGATCACGACGCGGTGCCATTCGGTCTTTTCGCGCCGCTCGCCGGTGGTCTTGTCTTTCCAGGACTCCGATGTCGCCAGTCGCAGATTGGCGACCGGCCGGCCATCCTGGGTACGCCGGATTTCAGGATCGGCACCCAGATTGCCGACCAGGATCACTTTGTTCACGCTTCCTGCCATGGCATGCTCCTGTTCGCGCGCTGCCGTCTGTGATGGTTTGCCGCGATGGCTGCGAACCGCTGAAGGTTTTTCCAATCAAGCAATTAGGCCGCCAAGTTCAACTGCCAAATGAGGCGGCCCGATCAGACCGCCAAATTCAACTGCCATACGTTGCTTGCCAGTCAGAACAGTAGTGTCCGACCCGTCCCCTGCAAGGATCATCGGCGCTTATCCACACGCGTAGCTTCGCCGCAGCGCGCTTTGCGATCTCGTTCCTCGTTTGTTCTAGGTCGTTCGCAGGCCTAATGCAAGGGGTTCCGTCCCGTCGATCCGCCGATTTTTGCTGCCCCGTCGGGCCCAATTATTCCGTTGAATCCATCCCGTTGTTGCCATTGGGCAACAGCCTTTTCGATCCCTCTCGGTTATGCATGTGTGCAAGCGACAGACTTGGTCGCGGTCGGGCGACTGTCGTTTTCTAGCGCGAAAAATCAAACAAAAATACTGCATCGGGCGAAATCGCGCGTCGCGCGTGCGGGTAGGAGTGTCGAATGAAGCGTATGTTGATGGCAGCGGCGTTGGCGTTCGCTGCGGGCGGACAGGCTCTCGCCGCCGATCTGCCCCAGGCTTCACCACTGCCGCCGCGGGCACCCTCCATGTACGTTCCGGCCGCTCCGCCGGTCTATAACTGGGGCGGCATCTATCTGGGCCTCAATGCCGGCGGTTCGTTCGTGGATCAGCCCGCGGGGTCGTTCACCAACGCGACGACTGGCGCCGCCATCCCGGGCGCGGTGAGCGACGCCAACAGCACCGGCTTTGCCGGCGGCGGCCAGCTTGGCTTCAACTACCAGCTCAGCCAGATCGTGCTCGGCGCCGAAGCCGACGTCGACTATCTGAGCAACAAATCCACACTCAATGGGACGTCGACTATCGGCGGTGCGCCCGTTGGCACGTTCACCCACACCTACCAGCTCGATTTCCTGTCGACAGTACGCGGCCGCGTCGGATTCGCGTTTGACCGCATTCTGGCTTACGGCACCGCCGGCTTGGCTATGGGTGGATTTCAGGCTACCCGCACCGAAAACTCATGCACGGTCGGCGTGAGCTGCCCCGGCACTTCGGTTCCCGGCACCAATGAAAGCTACAGCGACCTGCGACTGGGTTGGACCGCGGGCGCCGGCGTCGAATACGCCATCACCGATAGCTGGACCGCCAAGCTGGAATATCTCTATGCCAGCCTGGAAAGCCTCAATTACACCTTCCCGATCCAGAACCGGACCACGTCGGCGCCGGCGGAAACGGTCAACTTGGTGCGCGTCGGCGTCAACTACAAATTCTGAAGCCCGTCGCCTGGACGGCAAGCGCGCCGGCGTTCCCCCGGCGGCCTTCCCGTGATTCCAGGGGGTTGTTGTTTTTTTGCACTATCCAAGGGCTTGCCGAAGCATTGTATTGTGCTGCGGCAAGCCGTGCTCGGCGTGCCCGCAAAGGTGCCGGATGAAACTTCTGGTCGGTGGCCGGGTCCTCGGCGATAGCGAGGCCCTTGGTGATAGCCCCGGTTTGGGCCTTTTGGCTTTAGCGATCACGGCTGCGGCAAGTTTGGCTGCGGCAACTCTGGTCGCCGCGCCGGCGCGCGCCGCGGACCTGCCGGCGCCGGCCCCCAGCTATTATCCGCCGGTTTATTCGCCGGCGCTCTACGACTGGACCGGCGTCTATTTCGGCGGCCATGTCGGCGCCGGCTTATTGGACGACAGCGTCAGCCAAGCGGCAGCCGGCGTCTTGGCCCTCTCGGGCGCCATGGCGATCGGGCCGGTCGGCGTTGTCGGCGGCGGACAAGCCGGGGTGAATTACCAATTCTCGCACTGGGTGGCCGGCGCCGAGGTCAGCTGGTCGGCCACCAATCTCAACGGCTCCGGCACCATTCCGGCACCCGCCCCGCTCACCGAGCGCTCCACCTCGGCGCCGTTGTGGTTTTCCACCGTCTCCGGCCGGCTGGGTTACGCCTTCAACGACCTACTGCTCTACGCCAAAGCCGGCGGCGGCTGGATGAATGTCGGCTATACCCAGAACACGCTCGCGGGCGGCTTGGTCGCAGCTGCGCAATCGATCGGCGCGGTGCGCAACGGTTTCGTCGGCGGCGTCGGGCTCGAATACGCTTTGACCGAGAATTTCTCGGCGCGCCTGGAATACGACTATTACGATTTCGGCACCCGAACCTATGACTTTCCCATGATACCGATTGTGGTTGCGGTCCGGTCGAACCTCAACGTCCTGGCGATCGCGGTCAATTACCGGTTCAACTGGGCCGGCGGCGGTCCCATCGCCGCCAAATACTGAGCCGGCAAATTACCCACACAGCTATTCGCTAGGCACTCTGGCAAAAAGCGCGCGTTCTCACTACGTTCGCTGAGCATGAGCGATCTTTCCGATAAAAAACCCGCCCGTCACGACCCGCGCGTCATCGCGATCCGCGGCGCGCGCGAGCACAACCTCAAAAACGTCGACCTCGACATCCCGCGCGACCAGCTGGTGGTGTTCACCGGGCTCTCCGGCTCCGGCAAATCCTCGCTCGCCTTCGACACCATCTATGCCGAGGGCCAGCGCCGCTATGTCGAAAGCCTCTCGGCCTATGCCCGGCAGTTCCTGGAGATGATGCAGAAGCCGGACGTCGACCAGATCGACGGGCTGTCGCCGGCCATTTCCATCGAGCAGAAAACCACCTCGCGCAATCCGCGCTCGACGGTCGGCACCGTCACCGAAATCTACGATTACATGCGGCTGCTCTGGGCGCGCGTCGGCGTGCCCTATTCGCCGGCGACGGGGCTGCCGATCGAGAGCCAGACCGTGTCGCAGATGGTCGACCGTATCATGGCGCTCCCTGAGGGTACTCGTCTCTACCTCTTGGCTCCGGTGGTGCGCGGCCGCAAAGGCGAGTACCGCAAGGAACTCGCCGAGTTCATGAAGAAGGGCTATCAGCGCGTCAAAATCGACGGCAAGTTTTTCGAGATCGCCGACGCGCCGACGCTGGACAAGAAATTCACCCACGACATCGACGTCGTGGTCGACCGCATCGTGGTGCGGCCCGACATCACGGCGCGGCTTGCGGATTCGCTCGAGCAGGCGCTCAAGCTCGCCGACGGTCTGGCGGTCGCCGAGCTTGCCGATACTGCGCCCGGCGCCGCAAGCGACTCAAAGGCCAACAAGCAGCGCAACGCCACCGCCGAGCGGCTGACGTTTTCGGAAAAATTCGCCTGCCCGGTGTCCGGCTTCACCATTCCGGAAATCGAGCCGCGGCTGTTCTCGTTCAACAATCCGTTCGGCGCCTGCCCGAAATGCGGCGGGCTCGGCGTCGAGCAGCACATCGACGCCGATCTCGTCATTCCCGACAAGGACCGCACACTGCGCAAGGGCGCCATCGCGCCGTGGGCCAAATCGAGCTCGCCCTATTACGTGCAGACGCTCAACGCGCTCGGCAAGCATTACAAGTTCACGCTCGACACCAAATGGAAGGACCTGGCCAAGAAGACGCAGGAAGCGATCCTCTACGGCTCCGGCGACGCCGAGATCCGCTTTTCCTATGACGACGGCATGCGCGCCTACGAAACCAAGCGCGTCTTCGAAGGCGTCGTCACCAACCTCGAGCGCCGCTTCAAGGAGACCGAGAGCGACTGGGCCCGCGAAGAGCTCGCCCGCTATTTCACCGACGTGCCCTGCGCCGCCTGCAACGGCTACCGGCTCAAACCCGAAGCGCTGTGCGTCAAGATCGGCGGCAAGCACATCGGCGAAGTCTCCGACATATCGGTCAAAGGCGCAGCCGTCTGGTTCACCGAGCTACCCCAGCGGCTGACCCCGAAGCAGAACGAAATCGCCGTGCGGGTGCTCAAGGAAATCCGCGACCGGCTGAAATTTCTGGTCGACGTCGGCCTGGAATATTTGACGCTCGCGCGCGCAAGCGGCACCCTCTCAGGCGGCGAGAGCCAGCGCATCCGGCTCGCTTCGCAGATCGGCTCAGGCCTGACCGGCGTGCTTTATGTGCTCGACGAACCCTCGATCGGCCTGCACCAGCGCGACAATGCGCGGCTGCTTGAAACCCTCAAGCGGCTGCGCGACCTCGGCAACACCGTGATCGTCGTCGAGCATGACGAGGACGCCATCCGCACCGCCGATTACGTGCTCGACATCGGCCCCGGCGCCGGCATCCACGGCGGCCATGTCGTTGCACAAGGGCAGATCGGCGACCTCGTCGAAGCACCAAATTCCTGGACCGGCAAATATCTGTCCGGCGAATTGATGGTGCCGGTGCCCGAGCGCCGGGCGAAGAATCCGGGCCGCACGCTCAAAATCATCGGCGCCCGCGGCAACAATCTCAAAAACATCACGGCGGAGATTCCGCTGGGATTGTTCACCTGCGTCACCGGCGTCTCCGGCGGCGGCAAGTCGACGCTCCTGGTCGACACGCTCTACAAGGCGCTGGCGCGGCGGCTCAACAACGCCAGCGAAGCCCCCGCCCCCTACGACCGCATCGAAGGCATCGAGCATCTCGACAAGATCATCGACATCGACCAGTCGCCGATCGGGCGCACCCCGCGCTCCAACCCGGCGACTTATACCGGCGCGTTTACGCCCATTCGCGAGTGGTTTGCAGGCCTCCCCGAAAGCAAGGCGCGCGGCTACGAGCCCGGCCGCTTCTCGTTCAACGTCAAAGGCGGCCGCTGCGAGGCCTGCCAGGGCGACGGCGTCATCAAGATCGAGATGCACTTTCTGCCCGACGTCTACGTCACCTGCGATGTCTGCAAAGGAAAACGCTACAACCGCGAAACGCTGGACGTGCTGTTCAAGAACAAATCGATCGCCGACGTGCTCGACATGACGGTCGAGGAGGCGCTCGACTTCTTCAAAGCCGTGCCGCGGGTGCGCGAGCCGCTCAAACTTTTGCACCGCGTCGGCCTCGATTACATTCATGTCGGCCAGCAGGCGACCACGCTGTCCGGCGGCGAGGCGCAGCGCGTCAAACTCGCCAAGGAGCTGTCGAAACGCGCCACCGGCCGCACGCTCTATATTCTCGACGAGCCGACCACGGGCTTGCACTTCCACGACGTGGCAAAACTTCTCGAAGTGCTCCATGAGCTGGTCGACACCGGCAATTCCGTGGTCGTCATCGAGCACAATCTGGAGGTCATCAAGACCGCCGACTGGATCATCGACCTCGGCCCCGAAGGCGGCGACGGCGGCGGCGAAATCGTAGCCTCCGGCCGGCCCGAAGACGTCGTGCGCGAAAAGCGCAGCTACACCGGCGCCTTCCTCAAACCCGTGCTGGCCAGAAAAGCTCCCGACCACGGCCGGAAAAAGCGCGTCGAAGCGGCGGAGTAGTCCGCCGGCCCGGCTGGATCGACCGCCAATCCATGCTAAGCTCCGCTCCAGCCAACGGGACCGCCCCCATCACCCCATCACCCCATCACCCCATCACCCCATGACCGCAGACGTCAGCCGCGACGAATTCGAGACGCTCGAACGCGAGGTCGAGGGCGAAAAGCTCGTCACCCGCCACATCCTCGAACAGACCCGGCGCAACGCCGACGATCTGGCCGCCGTGAAAACGCGGCTCGATCGCGTCGAGCGCAAGGTCGAGGGCGTGGCGCAAGACGTCGGCGGCGTCAAACGCACGCTCGACGATCTGATCCGCGACCTGCCGAAAATCATCGGCGACGCGGTCCTCAAGGCCGCGCCCAAGCGAGGCCGCAAAGAGTAACAAGAAACCGTCGGCTTGCCCCGGGCTGCCCAAGCAAACGGGGTCGAGACGGCGGTCAACACCGGAGAGAGCGCCATAGGCGGCCTTGGCCGCCGTTGTTTTCTTCAATACCGCCCGCGGCGCCAGCCGCGCTCGCAATACGCATTATAAAATCTAGAAAAACTCAGGGAGTGAAAGCATGTCCGGAAGTCCGTTCTCGTCCGCACGTCGCTACGCGATTGTTTTCGGTGCCGCGGTGCTGGCCGTCGCCATCGCCGCCCCAGCCGTTGCCACACCCGCACTGGCCGACGACGCCGTCCCGGAAAAAATCAAAGACAAAGTCCAGGTCTGCAATTCCTGCCACGGCGCAAAGGGCGCGCCGATGAGCGCGACCACGCCCGTCATCTGGGGCCAGCAGCAGAATTATCTGGTCAAACAGATTCACGATTATCGCGCCAAGGACCGCAACAACCCGATCATGTCGGCGATCGCCGGCGGCGTCACGCAAGAAGACACCCGCCCGCTCGCCGCCTATTTCGCGGCGCAGCCCTGGCCGGCAACGCCCGGCGCCAACCCGTCCGCGCCGCCGCCCGACTCAATCGCCGCAAAGCTCGGCCAGTGCCAGGCCTGCCATCAGAAGAATTTCGAAGGCGGCGCGCCGGCGCCCAGGCTCGCGGGCTTAAGCTACCAATACCTCGCCGCTTCGATGAAAGCCTTCGCCGACGGCACCCGCACCAACAATCTCGACATGCCGAAAATCATGCAAGCGCTGACCGAAACCGAGCGCGACGCCATGGCGAAATATCTGGCGGGGTTGTGATGACTTCCTTCTCCCGCAAGCGGGAGACGGCGGCGAGCCAAGCGAGCCGGATGAGGGTAGTCCGTGGTCGCCCAGAAAATGCTATTCTCCGCCGATGAAAGTCGAAGACATCGAAGAAGCCATCCTCAAGCTTAAGCCCGAGGAGCTTGCCAAATTGCGCCGCTGGTTCGCCGCCTTCGAAACCGGCATGGCGCCGCCGAAACCTCCGGAAGCAACCGCGGTCAAGCTCGGCCGCCTCGCCGGCCGCGCCGTCGCGGAGCTGCGCAAACGGGCGCGGGAGCCGTGAGCCCGTAGGGTGGGCAAAGCGAAGCGTGCCCACCGGCCGACTTGCAGTTTGCGTCCACGCCGAGGTGGGCACGACGCTTCGCGCCTTTGCCAACCCTACGCGCTCTTGCAAGACAACCTTGCGTTGCCGTAGTCTTCGCCGTGGTGGGGACTGGCGGCCGTGCTCGGTTTTTTGCGCGCCATATATCGTGAGATCAAATCGGAGGCCCGGCATTATCTCCGCAAGGCCGGCTACGTCGCGGCTGCGCTCGTTATCGTCGGCTATTGGATCAGCTTGCACGACAAAATCTCCAATCAGCGTGGCGCCGCGTGGGACACATTGCGGGCCGCAATCACCTGGATTGAAAGCGATTGGAATCACACCGGCAATGTCGGGCAGATTTACGCCATCCAAACCCTGGTGCGCGATTGCAAGTGGCCCTGGCACGGCACCTTCGTCGAGCCGATTTTCGATTTTCTTCTATTTTCAGATTGCGTCGATCTAAAATCCGTCCAGCTTGAGCGCATGGAGCTTGGCGGCTTACAGGCGGCAGGGGCCGATTTCTCCTATGCCGATCTCGCCTGCTCGAACCTTACGACCGCGAACCTGCGCAATGCGAGTCTGGTCGGCACAAAGTTTGGCGGGTCGCAATTGGTAGCGGCCGACCTTCGCGGCGCGAAATTGAGGGGGGATCATCCGGCCGACGACGCGGTTTTCAAGTTGGCGAACGTTTCCTACGCGCGGTTTAACGCAACGACTGAAATTAAGGGCGAGCAGTTAAAATGCGCATGTCTCAATGCCGAGGACACGAACAGTTCCCAGCCGCAAAATACTGACACACCGGCCGATATCGCCGCAGTCTTGAAAACGCTGCGCGCCTGCCCGGCCAACGCATGTGATGTGATCGAGCATTGGAACTGCGAAAAGTGGTCGGTCGACCCGCCGCCCGCCAGTGAACCGCCAAAGTAGCCGGTGTAGTTGACGCCGGTGGAGCGAAGTGAGCGGGCGCGGTCACCGATGAAAGTCGAAGACATCGAAGAAGCCATCCTGAAGCTTCCGCCCGACGAACTCGCCAAATTGCGCCACTGGTTCGCCGCCTTCGAATCCGGCATGGCGCCGCCGAAACACGCGCACATTGGGTGGGGCGATCGTCGAAAGAATAACCGGATTGGGGCGGCGGGATAACGCCCTTCGCCGCCCGATTGATCGTCTACCGATCACCTTGAAGGATTTCCGAAACCCTACCGGGGTTCAGATTAAGCTGCACCGCGATTTCGGCGCTATGCATATCGGTAGTGCGTGCCAATTCTAGGACCTGCCGACGAATTTGAGGCGTGACTTGGCGCGAATGACTTGGCATGCGCCGCGCCGGAGCGCGACGGTGCATCAAGTCGATAACACCCGAAAGACGCTGAGCAAGGTCTCGTTGCCCCGCTCGACTTAGCTCACCCGCGATTTGCTGGATCTTCTGCCTTGCAAGGATGATGTTACTCATGTCAACCCTCTGGTTGGTACAGTTTCCCCCAGGTTGTAAATATTGGACTGACGAGTTCCTTTTTCAAGAATATCCGAAAAAAATGACCTTTGCGCACACCCTTGACGAGCAACGGCCAAAGGCCAATCGTAATTCCATTGATTCTTCTGGGGGTTATTCAATGCAAAATAAGTCCCACGCCGTAATGGCACAAAGAACGGAAGGACGTGACAGTCTCGATGATTTTCCGACGCCGCCGTGGGCGACCCGGGCTCTCCTCAGGCATGTTATTGGACAAGACAGTCAATCGCTTGGCCGACAGACCTGTTTGGAGCCGGCCTGTGGGGTGGGGCACATGGCGAAGGTGCTCGCTGAATTTTTCGGCACTATTACCTGCTACGACATACATGATTACGGATTCGGCCAACAAAGGGACTACTTGAAGGGGCCTATTCCGATCGGTTCTTGGGATTGGGTAATTACCAATCCACCCTTCAGACTTGCAGAGCAGTTCGTAGACCGGTCGCTCGAAGTCGCCCGACAGGGCGTCGCCATCCTCGCGCGAACCGTATTTATTGAAAGTGTCGGTCGTTACGAGAGACTGTTCAAGTCACGGCCCCCGACAACCTACGCCCAGTTCACCGAGCGGGTTCCAATGCTGAAAGGTCGACTTGATAAGAAGGCAACAACGGCAACCAGTTATTGTTGGTTAGTTTGGCACAAGCCAATTTCAATGGACGCCCCTCGGCTAATTTGGATACCGCCGTGTCGGAAGCAACTGGAAAAGGAAAGCGACTACGCTTTGCCCACGGCACCTATCGATAACATTCTTAAAGAGCGCATTGTCGGTTGACTGGTCTCGGTTAAGCAAGCGTAACCCACCGACTGACTTGCAGTTTGCAAACATGCTTTGGTGCGCTTCGCACCTTTGCCCGCCCTACACTCGCTCTCGATCATGATCTCTGGGGATTGAGCACTAAATATTGTGCACAGTCGCTTGCGTAGCGAGCGAGCTATTGTATTTCTCGACTCTAGCGAATGCGTCTCTGATTCGCGTGTCCGCGATTAGCGGATCAACCTAGTGGAGAG
>Ga0182013_10001202_pt1 | contig 35717 bp, 30 predicted proteins | sample 612S2MmetaG_FD_120487 | JGI IMG/M metagenome (GOLD analysis project Ga0182013, IMG submission 120487) | Permafrost microbial communities from Stordalen Mire, Sweden - 612S2M metaG | ecosystem: Environmental > Terrestrial > Soil > Wetlands > Permafrost | place: Sweden: Stordalen | collected... | reverse complement strand
TCCGGATAGGCGGTCACTCGCTCAGAATGGAAAGAGACTCGGCGCGTCGTTGCTATTTGCGGTTGCGAGATCGCAGCAATTGCTTGAAGGAAGCCGGTCGAGCGAGACTTGCCAGTTCTGGGAACAGAGCTTCGAGTTTCGACTCGAAGATTTCCCGCCCTGGCTGCTGGTCGAAACGCAACAGCATTACTTTGCGTGCAGATTGTCGGCGTCGAACCTTGTTCGGGCTTTCCACCAAATCGCGCTCACCGTCAGCGGTCCCTGTAAACAGCCGCTTTCGACGTTCAGCAACAACCCATTCAAAAAACGACTTCATCAGACGTGGTTTCTGACGAAGGGCTTCCTTTGCAATGCCGCTTGATCGGAAGAGACTCGGATCAAATCCATCCAGGAATTTATCCCACAGTTCCCAGTCTGCGAGGTCCCGGTCCAGTGCTGCGTAGAAATGCGCGAGAGTTACGTCGTAGATGGATGACGGTGCCTTCAGTGGCTTGTAAACATGCCACAACCATTCAAATGACCATCTCTTCCTATGCGAAGCCATCTCCAGCGCCGTTTCCATCAATCTGCATCCGAGCTTATAGCGCCCTCTGAGATAGAGCAGTGGGGCATAGCGGAAGATCAAATCGTGATGTTCTCTGTGACTCCAGCAATGGCTTGCGAGCCTGAACCGCCTTCCTGTTCTGTAATGCTCCTCAGCTCTTAGAGATCGCCACATCGCCTCGTAGTCTTGCTTCTGACCATGGGCTTCCATTTCCCAGAAATATGTGAAAGCAGCGGTCTGAGGTTTACCAGCGAGCTTGGCATATCGACGAATCTCGCGACACGCTGACAAGATGCGATCGCTTCGGCCTGAAGTGCTGAGCCTTGAGAGGAAGATTTGGTATAGCCGTGCGGCAGAATTAGTCTTCTGTGGGCCTTTGAACAGGTTAGGTAGTCGTGACAAAGCTCTCACCTGAAGTCAGTCTGACTGCATTCACTCACCAGCATACCGGGCGTGTCGATCACCTAACACGACAGTTCGGAGAGGACGGTGGACAATCCGGACATTACCCACACTCAGAACTATCTTCGGTTTGCCCGTTAAATCTACGGAACCCTCCGCTATTTGGCATCGGCGGTTTCCCAGGTCCCAAAAGCGGGACCTGGGGGCACCCAGCCGGATTAGGCGGGCGGGCCCTCTATTTACCTTCTGTCACCAGCGCCTTTGCGATGGCCGCCTCCGCCAGCGGAGCCATGATTGCATAGCCGGCGGGGAGAGGGTGTACGCCGTCCTGGCTGAGTGTGGGCGGCAACCCATCGCGCGCGTCCTTCATAGCCGAGTGGTAGTCCACGTAGACATAACCCTTCTGTGCCGCGTAGGCCTTGATCCACTGGTTCAGGGCCAGGATTTTGGGCGCGGGCTCCATTCCCGGCTTCCAGGGAAAGTCGTAGGCCGGCAGGATCGAGCACAAGACTACGCGGATGTGGTTCCCGATGGCCATCTCGGCCATTGCGGCCAGGTTGTCCTGGGTCTGTTCGGGCGTCATGGGGCCAGTGTTTCCGGCGACGTCGTTGGTTCCGGCCAGAATGACCACCACCTTCGGCTGCAGATCGACGACGTCCTGGTGGAAGCGCAGCACCATCTGCGGCGAGGTTTGCCCGCTGATGCCCCGGTTGATGTAGGGCTTGCCGGGGAACGAGCCCTGCGGCCCTTCAATATTCCACCCCTCGGTAATGGAGTCGCCCATGAACACTACGCGGTTCTCGCCCGCGGCGGGCGGCGGCAGCTTCAAATCGGCCTCCTTGAACCGGCCCAGCCAGGGCCAGTCGTTCTTGACCTGCTCGTCATGCGCTTTTTGCCAGGCGTCAATCTGCTCGGGCGCCGGTTTGTCGGGCGTCCTGGCCTCGGTTGCGGCCGGCGCTTTGGTCTCCGGCAGGTTTCCGGGCTCCTGAGCTTTGATTCCAGATGTGAAGAGCAGCCCGGCCACGGCGGCAATGGCGAGTAAAGCAGCGCGCAGGTTCATTCGATTCACGAGGGTTTCCTCATTCCGAGAGCAGGCGGAGTTGCAGGTCCGAGAAGTCCGGGCCAGGAAAAAACTGCGCCGGCATCCGGCTCCGATTGTAAGCAACCACGCCCTGCAGCGTGTGCGGGCTTTTCCACAAGATGGGCCGGAACCGCACCGCTGCGCACGTGTGTCCGTTGCGCTAGGCTGAGAAGAGCGATGAGTGAATGTCCTATCTGCGGCGGAGTTGGCCTGGTCAGGGTGATGTCTACCTCCGGGCTTTGGGCCTCGCGTGCCTGCGAGTGCCAGGAAGCGGAACGCGAAGAGCGACGCCTGGCCGGAGCCCACGTTCCCGAGCGCTACAAGGACTGCACCCTGGATGCCTATGAGATTTATCACGGGTCCGACCGCTCATTGAAAGAGGGCCTGCACACGGCACGCAAATTTGTCGAAGCCTATCCCGTGGACACAGGCGGCAAGGGGCTGCTGTTTATCGGCTCGATCGGCGTGGGCAAGACACATCTGGCGGTGGGTGTGCTGCAGCGGCTGGTTCGGGAAAAGGGTGTGAAGGGACTGTTCTGCGACTATCGCGAGCTGCTGAAAAATATCCAGAACAGCTACAACCCGCAGGTGAACACCACGGAGTTGGAGCTGCTGAAGCCGGTGTTTGCCGCCGAGGTGCTGGTGCTGGACGACCTGGGCGCGCAGAAGCCCAACGAATGGGTGTGGGACACGGTCGCCCTGATCCTGAACACCCGCTACAACGACAAGCTCTCGACGATCATCACCACGAACTATCCAGACATGGCGGCGGGCAGCGGCGCCAAAAGCGACATCGAGCGCGCCGCACGCGAAATTACCCTGGGTGATCGCATCGGCGACCGCATGCTCTCGCGTCTGGCAGAGATGTGCATTCGCGTGGAGATGAGCGGCAAAGACTTTCGCCAGACCGGGGTGAAGCGCGCCCGCTTCGGGTGAATGCAACGCTCTGACTCGCTCAACAGCGCATGGGGCAATCCGGCAGTCGTCATGAATGGGAGATCGTGATCCTCTTTTGGCGCGGTGCATGGTTTCGATACGGTCTTGGGGGAGATTTGTGCGATGCGCAAAGTATTGGAAGGCGTAGGGCTGGGAGCCTTGGCGCTGCTGATATGGATCACGTATGGCGCGCTTACGGGGCCAACCCGCCTGCCGGACCGTATTCCCACCCACTTTGACGCAGCCGGCAATGCGAACGGCTGGGGCTCTCCGGCCACGCTGCTGCTGTTGCCGATACTGGCGGGGGGTCTTTATCTGCTGATCACGGTGGTGTCGATGTTTCCGGCGTCGTTCAACTACCCGGTGCGGGTGACGGCGGAGAACCGGGAGCGGCTGGAGCGGCTGACCCTCAATATGGTGACCTGGCTCAAGACGGAGCTGGCCTGCTTATTTGCATGGATTCAGTGGGCGATATTGCAAGCGGTGCGGAGCGGCGAAGGACGGCTACCGCCGTTGCTGGTACCTGGATTTCTGGTGGTTATTTTCGGGACCGCGCTGTGGCATATCTTCGCGTTGTTCCGCGCGGCGCATCCTGGGGGCGGGTCGTGAGGCGGGGCGGGCTGGCGATTGCCTAGAACACCCAGAGGCTTGCGAGCACCATGAGGATTGCGACGATGGTCATGCCCTGATAGACGACATCGTCGCAATGCCTTGTGGACGTGGGCATTTCAGCGGGCACCTGCATGGTGGATGCGGATTGGGGGGAGGGCTGCATGGGAGGTCCGCCTTCCTGTCGCACATGGTTCCAGTTACGCAATCGGGCCGCAACCGGTTCCAATGCCTTTCTTATATACGGACGAAAGATGCGCGTGGGAATCCAACAAAAGATGTAGAGCCGGTGGCGCAGGGTGCGTCTCACTGTGTTTATCGGCTGGTGGGAAGAATTCTTCATCCACCAAGCAAGAACGAAGAAGTGCGGTCCATTCCTTCGGGTACGGGTGTAAAATCCGCACGTGAGCACAGGTCCCAAACTTGAGCTGGTTCCCTCGGCCGAAAAGAGGGAGCGCAACTGGCTGCCGCTGGCGATAGCGGCTGCGGCGGTACTGGTGGTTGCGGGCGTGGCCGTTTTCATGCTGGAACACGGGCGACGCGGAGTGCAGGTGACTCCGGTCTCCGCGGCTCCCGATCCTTATGCGGCGAGCTTGCCCATCTCCGGCCTAGTGATGAGCGAGTCTGCCAACCTGGCGGGCGGCAAGGTCACCTATCTCGACGGGCAGATCACCAACGCGGGAAACCGCACCGTGACCGGCGTGACGGTGCAGGTACTTTTTCGCGATGCGGCAAAGGAAGTGGCGCAGAACGAAACCCTGGCAATGAAGCTGATCCGGACGCGCGATCCCTACGTGGATGTTGAACCGGTGTCTGCCGCGCCACTGAAACCCGGAGACGTGCGCGACTTTCGCCTGATCTTCGACGCCGTTTCGCCGAGCTGGGACGGCGCTTATCCACAGGTGCGCATCGTGCACGTTGCGGCAGAGTAGCCACTCCGGCGCCCGCTTTACACGGTAGAAGTTACCCCTGCGCGGTAAGAATTACACTCCCCGACGACCTGCTTCGCTCCGCGACCGCGCTTTCTCTTCCTGAAAGATTCTCGTAAGCTGCACAATCTGAATAAATTACTCGGGACGGGGTCGATACGCTCGACTTTGGCACGGGCATTGCTATCTGGTATGCCGGGCGACACAAAGAATTCGTCTGTGGATACTGCCCAACGAGGTTTCCGACATGGTGAACTCCGACTCCAAGGCACGACATTTCTTCCCTGGCCAGTTAGCAGTTGTATTGCTGGCATCTGCGATTGCGGTGCCGGCGGCGGTTGCACAGTCGTCCACCACACCCCAGGACACCCCTCCTACGGCTACGGCGCAGCAGCCCTCCCCTTCGGCTTCTTCAGCGAACACCGACAAGGAGGGGTTCTGGGGGCATGTGAATCCATTTGCGCGCAAGGTGTGGGTCCACAAGCGGCTCGATCCGATCAAGGACCGGCTGAGCGAGCTGGATGAGGTGAACGCCAAGAACGCAAAGGACATCCAGGATGTGGATGCGCGGGCCCAGGCAGGAATTCATCAGGCCCAGTCGACGGCCGACGCGGCTAACCAGACCGCCAGCGCCGCCAGCGCGTCCGCGCAGAGCGCGAACGGCACGGCCCAGAACGCGGCCGGCCACGTGGACGAGCTGAACACCACAGTCAGTGGCTTGGACCAGTATCACCAGATCAAGGATGTGGATGTCGCATTTCGCGGCGGAAGCCCAGTTCTGACCGCAGATGCCAAACAGCAGCTCGATGACATGGCGGCCAGCCTTGCGGGCCACCAGGGATACATCATCGAACTAGAAGCACACGCACCGGGTGCCGGCTCTGTCGGCATCCAAAGCTCGGACAGGCTGGCAGCATCGGTGATGCGCTACCTGGTAACCGAACATCAGATTCCCGTCTACCGTATGCACTCCGTGGCTATGGGCAATGTCCAGGTAGCCTCCACCGTCGGCGATGAAGACGCCAAGCCGGCGCGGGTAAGGAAAGGCAGCGTGCATATCCGGTTGATGGAAAACAGTTTGGCGGCCCAGGGGTCCGCACCTCCCCATGATGCGGCCTCCTCGACGGGTGCGGAGCGGCCGTAAAGCCGCGCAGCCACCCCCCTATGAGGCTCTATCCGCCCCGACGGCTACCCCGCCGTTCGGCCGCCAATCAAGCTCTCGCAACACGAGAGAACCAAGGCAACTTGGCCCCTGTCAAAGACAGGGGCCTTTTTTTGTTTGGTGGAAGGTGGGAATTCGCCTGGAACTCGGGGTGGCCGTGGGCGTGTCGATGAAAGCACTGGACTGTTTGCGACAGTTGAGGTGCCATCCCCGTTCAGTTCCTGAACGCTTGCCGACTTTCGGGGAGTAATCCGCGGAGAACCTGTAACGAGCAAAAAACAGAACAGTTATTCAGATTCTTGTTTGCTGCATGTTGCATATATTGGTTGCGAGATTCTGGCTGGAGTTAATCTGCCGCCGGCATTGCTGGCACCAAAACATTCGCGGTACCCAGCACGGCCTCCACGCCGTAGGTTTGTTGGGTAGTGCACAAGCGGTAACTGACGAGTGGGCGGTTGACGAGTGGGCGGTCACCCTACCGGAACGCCGAAGTTTGCATTCCAGACGATCGATTCGCGCCTTGGCGGATTTTTCGTCAATCTAAGACCGCGCAGCGCCCGGTTCTACATTGAGCAGTAACTATTCCGTGCTGAATTCGTCGTATGTTATGCGTACTCCGGATTCTGACCAGCGGCAAAACTGCAATTCGTAATGGGCGATGTGGGGCGGAACCATGCATCTGACATTCAGCGCCTTTGAACCCCAAACTCCGGAAAAGCGTATGCTCAAAAGTGGGCGACAGGATTCTTGAATCACACTCCCAACACGAGCAGACTAGACCTCACTGCATTCGTATGTTCGGCGCGAATATATGCGCGGATTGGTCGCCTTCTGCTGATGGTGATCGCTGTTTCGTTGATTACCATGCCCCAGACGGAACGGATTTGGACCTGGGATCATTTTCTGCACGGCGGTCAGGACTTTGAGTTTACCGCACTCGCGATACTGACAACCCTATGCCTTGTGCTCGTGCTTGCTCAGCATTGCAAGCAGAGTGTCGACCTGTTGCTCGCTGTTCGGCATCTGTTCTCGCTCATCTACCACGACTGTGTATTGGCTAAGACTACGCGAAGTGATACCAGCTCAACTTTCCGTAACGAGCGAGTGTCCAGTCCAGTTTTAGGCATGTACTCGCTCCCCCTTCAGATCTGATCTATTACCTCTCCGGGCGCCCATAATGAATGGCTCTTACAGAGCCGTTCACGGGCCGTTGGAATCCATTCATTTCTTTTACGTCTGAAGCGGAGGGGTCATGAAGAAATCTGAAGTTCTGCGCGCCTGGGTCAAGATACTGACCGGCCGGGCGCCTTCTCTTTCAATCGAGATCACAAAGGAATGCCCCTTGCGGTGCCCTGGATGCTATGCCTTCGATCCGGCACATCTCGGAGGCACACGCCAGTTGCACGAACTCTTCGACTTCAAGGGCGATGAACTCGTTACAAGAGTGCTTGCGCTGATCGATGAGTACAAGCCGCTCCACGTCTCTTTGGTGGGTGGCGATCCGTTGGTTCGGCATCAGGAACTCGAATTGCTATTGCCGCAGATTGAGAGCCGCGGCGTGCATACACAGGTCGTCACGAGCGCTTTCAGGGTGATCCCAGGCACTTGGGCGAGGTTCAACAAACTGAATGTAGTCATATCAGTCGATGGCTTGCAGCAGGAGCACGATGCACGGCGCAAACCAGCCACCTACGAGCGAATCATCGCGAACACCAAGGGGGCCAGAGTGACCGTTCATTGCACGATCACGTCGCAAATGGCAGAGCGCTCCGGCTACCTCGACGAATTTCTCTATTTCTGGACTAGCCAGCCACAGGTAACAAAGGTATGGTTCAGCATTTTCACTCCTCAGCGCGGGGCCACCCATCCTGAAATACTGACGGCTTTGCAACGGGCCTCTACTATTGCCGACCTAAGACGGTTGCGGCTCAAGTATCCCACCCTCGACATGCCGGAGTCAGTCATTCGTGAGATGGAACTCCCACCCAGGAGCCCGGACCAATGTATCTTTGCGAGAACTACAGAGACGATTTCCGCTGATCTTCGGAGGCAGATCGCCCCCTGCCAGTTTGGCGGAGACCCTGATTGCGAACAGTGTGGCTGCATCGCCGCAATGGGATTGGCTGCCGTAGGTCACTACCGCGTCTTGGGAAAGCTTACTGCCGGGCGTATTTTCATGGCTTCGGACCGGCTAGGCAAAGCGTGGAGAGGTTTTAGCAGAATCCTTTCCCATAAGCCCGGAGTGCAGGCGGAACTTTCCCCATTCAACATCCTGGAACCTTAGTGTTGGCAAGTTCCCTCATTACAGGCTCGATCAAGTCGCAGATTGGCCTCGTCCGTCGCCGCAAGGATGAAGATGCGGTTCGAATTGAGAGCTTTTCTGCGTCACTGGATGACGGACGAGTTGCCGCAACTCTGAGGGCGGGCGGAGAGGTTGCGCCTGAGACGCTGAATGAACAAATCGTCATGGTTCCGGAGTGCTCGGAAGCGCTATTTTGAGCACAGAAGGTGCGAATGATGAGGGTGGGTACCGGGAGAATTGCGGGATTGCGGGGAGTTGCACTTTGCTGCTGTTTCCTATTGGCTGCGCGATGGTGCGTTGGGCAGACGGCGCAAGGTGCGGCGGTGACGCTGCCTGACGATCCGCAAGCCGCGGCAGTTTCTTCGTCCGGTGGTGCTGATTTGCCTTCTGCACCGGCACCGAGTGATGCGATGTTGCAGAGCGGAGGGACGGGTCAGGCTGCGGGGGCGGATCAGAAGCAGACAAATCAGCAGGAGCAGACGAAGCCGGGCGGCGCGCCATCGCTGGGAGATTTGGGTTTCACTCCGCAACAAACGCAGGCGGATGCGGAGATGCAGGCGAGGCTCGAAAAGCGGACGCACATGCTGAAGATTCATCAGACGCTGGGTTTGATTACGGCGATTCCGATGGCCGCGACACTGATTACAGGACCACAGGCCAAGGCCAAGGGAAAGAACGGAGAGACGATTACAGAGCCGACCGACGCGAACCTGGATTTCCATATCGCCCTGGGCGGCCTGACCACGGCAATGTATTTTACGACGGCATATTATTCGATGTTCGCGCCCAAGATTCCGGGGGTCCAACCGAAAGGAGCGATTCGCCTGCACCGGGCTCTGGAGTGGGTGCATGGTCCGGGCATGATCGTGACACCAGTGCTGGGAATCATGGCGTACAAGCAAGAAAACTCCGGAGAAAAGGTGCACGGCATCGCGTCCTACCATGGCACGGCTGCGTGGGTGACGGCTGGAGCGTATGGCGCGTCGATTGTGGCTGTGTCGTGGCCGATTCATTGGAAGTTCTGGGAGGGACGATGAATAAGAAGGTCGCGATTGCCTTATTGCTCGCCGCTCTTCCACTGTGGGCGCAAACCGACTCGCAATGGATGCTGGAACAATCCACGCTGACCTATCACATGTCGCATCCCATGCATGAAGTCAACGGCGTGAGCCGCGCAGCGAAGGGGAAAGGTACTTGTCACGCGGGGCGATGCGATTTTCTGATTGCGGCACCTGTGAGGTCGTTCGATTCGGGGGATAGCAATCGCGATCTGCACATGGTGGAGGCAACACGCGGCGCACAATTTCCCATGGTGGTGGTGCGCACCCAGTTTCCCGAGACAGCGATGACGGCACCGATTCTCTATGCGGACCTGGAGGTCCAGTTTGCGGGCCAGACGGCTTACTACAAGCAGGTTCCATTCCAGAGGACCGCTCATGGCAACGAAGTGCAGATATCCGGAACTGTTCCGGCGACGTGTTCCGATTTCAAGATCGAGCGTCCGTCGTTCCTGACCGTCCCTATCAAAAATGAGATTCCAGTGCGCGTAGAGATGACCTGGCGTCCGATGTGAATGCGGGCGATCCCATGCCTGAAAGTCCAGACATGGGGCAGCCAACGGAATGGCTGGATTTGGCAGCGGGAGCTGTGAATGCGTGGCGCACGAGGGTTGTGGTTGCGGGTAGTGTTGGTGGCGATCGCAGGGACGCTGTTGTGGGGCTGGACGAGTTGGAAGCGCCACCGAGAGATGCTGGCCAGCAAGGCGATTCCGGATCTGTCTATCAGCAGCCCGCTGAACCAGCAGGGCGGTGGCAGCGTGGCTGCGGAGGCATACGAGATCTACTCCGCGCTGTACCATGCGCCGATGGAAGAGCCTCTGGCCTTTGCGGAGGATTCGATGACCGATATTCCGCAAGTGAATGGCGGTTGCCTGAAGCCGTCGACGCCGGAAGAGCGTGCGATGGCCGACGCCTTTGCAGCCGCCAATCGGCAGAGCCATCGATGGGAGCAGAAGTTTACGATTCCGGCGGGATACCGGCTGCTGCAGCAAGGCGAGGCAGCACAGGCACAGGCTTGCGTGGAAACACACGGGCAAGATGCGGCGCGGTGCGAAAACTACAAACAACTTAGGCATGTGCGCTATCTGGGAGTTCCGGGCTTTGGTCCCACGCGCACACGGGCGCTGGTGTCAGTGGTGAAAAAGTGCGGCGGGTTTTGCGGCAGCGGCGGAATCTTCGAGGTGGAAAACGCGGGTGGTACGTGGCGAAGGGCCGAGGCGACAGATTTCACGCGGGAGTGTAGCTGGATGTACTAGCTATCTCATGTCTGAAAATCAGGACATGAGCACCCGAAGTTGGATGTACTGGAGAGAGGTAAACCCAGGTACGAAGCTCCGGACCTGGGCTACCCCTCTTCATTGACCGTTGGATGTGGACCGCTGGCCACGTAGCGCACACGCGGCTGATTGCGGTTGCGCGTCAGGCTGGTTGGGGCGACGTGATGTGGCGAACCGCTGCCTTCCTGTCGATGACGATCCCGGCGGCGGAGGTTTGGAATGTCTGGGTAAATGCCTGGTTCGCGTGCCCAGGTAAGACGCCATAGCTGCTGTTGGCTTTCTCGACGGTGGAATAGGTCCAATCAACGCAAGACGGCTCCGAATTGAAAACCGTCATTGCATTCGATGCGTTGTAGGAGATTTCTCCTGCGCCGGAGGAAAGCACAGTGGTGCCTCCGTTGAGATAGTCAACAAAATCCAACTGGAAGGAAACAACCGGCGCCAGATCTGCCGAGGTCACAGGGGAGCCCGATACCAGGTCAAGCGTCAGCAATTTGATGGTCTGGTTGCCAATGGTCTTGCCGGTATTGTCGCTGACGACGTAGGTGGCGCCGGTGATGTTTCCACTTGAGTCGTTGTCAAGGGAGATCTTGAGCTGATACCCGGAAGGCAGCTTTTGACTAGGCAGCGTTGCCAACGGGACGATGTGATTGATGATCTGTCCCAGCTTTGGGGATTCAGTCCAGTTGTCGACCATGCAATTGAGCTGAGCCGGCGAGCTGTGCGGGTCGAGGTAAATCAGATATTGCTGGCCCCCGTCGTAGTCGCTCTTTGCAGAGTAGGCGTTCACCTGGAAGCCGAAGCCATCACTGCCGACAATGTCCTGGGTGACATCGATGGTGACCGAGACTCCCTTCAAATTGCTGCAGTTGCTAATGAAGTAATTTGAGTTGCTGCCAAGACCGGCGCTGGGAGCCGGCACAGCCGAAACCGGCGATGGAAAGGTTCCGCTGACTACCGACCAAAGCTGATTGTCGCTACCGGAGGCCTTCATATGGTAGGCGTCGAGGCCCGCACCGGCTTTCGTTGAAGCTCCCTGAATGTCGATCACGAAGCCATTCAGCTTGCTCATGATGAAGAAGTCGCCCGAGCCTCCAGGATCCGCCAGGAACTGCCAGAGCTGGTTGTCGGTCCCGGAGGTCTTTTGGGGATACGCGTCGAGGAGTGTTCCAGGTTTGGTTGATGCCCCTTGAAGGTCGATCACGTTGCCGTTGAGCTTGCTCTTGATGAAGTAGTAACCCGAGCCTTGAGGATCAGCGACGAACTCCCAAAGCTGGTTGTCGCTTCCAGTTGTCTTTTGGGGATACGCGTCGAGGAGCGCTCCGGAGCTGGTTGAGGCCCCTTGAATGTCGATGACGTTACCGTCCAACTTGCTTTTGATGAAATAGTATGTGCCCATCCGATTCCTCCTTTGAGGCGAGGTTTCGAGCTGAACCAGCATGACTGTGCCCTGAATTGGCTAGTACCGGGCGCCGCTACCAGGTGGTAACGTCGACATCAACTCTGCGGCTTCGGGATACATCGACACTGGTTCCGCTGCAGGGGTCCATAGATTCGCTTCCTTGTAATGGAGTGGGGAAGTGGGTTGATGCAGAAATCGGGAAATATTCTGCCGGAATAACGCAGCCGGAATTTCTAAATAGTCTCTCGGCTGCAAGCGAATATAGCACCGGCCATCCCAGCTCTCCATCTTTTTTGTGCTTGATCCAAGGCAAGAGCGCGATCATGCCCAATAGGACTATTGCTGAGACGCCGGAGCCATCCATTCGCCATTGAGAACGCTTTCGGGGGGATTTTTCCTTTCGAAGCTTGATTCTCCGCGGTGCTTATGCTCGGCTGTAGTGTCGATTCCGGAGCATCAAAACAATTGGCGTTGAAGATGGTTTTCTGCATCGGGAATGGCGTGGGGCGTCTCCTGTGATGCCGGGGAGGCTAGTTTCTATTCGTTCCAGTCTGATCCGGGGTCATCTGGACCGGTAAAATTGACGCTATATGGAAACAACGAATGAAAACCCGGCGGTAGTGGAAACCGTTCTTGACGGGAGCCGGTTTGTGCGGGCGTGCCTGCGGCGGCCGGTAGACCGCACGCCGGTGTGGTTCCTGCGCCAGGCAGGCCGCTACATGCAGGAGTACCGCGACGTGCGCAAGCACCACACACTGGTGGAAATCTGCATGCAGCCGGAGTTGGCCGCCGAGGTGACCATTACCGCGGCGGAAAAGTTGGGCGTGGATGCGGCCATCATCTTTGCCGACCTGCTGCTGCCACTGGCGCCGATGGGCCTGCCGTTTGAATTCCAGGCGGGCGAGGGGCCGGTGGTGCACCACCCGGTGCGCACCGCGGAAGATGTGCGGGCGCTGCGTACCGACCGTACCGATGAACTGGCCTACGTGGCCCGGGCCATCGAAAAAGTGGCCGCCCACTTCCGCGACCGGCTGGGGATTATCGGCTTCTGCGGCGCGCCTTACACGCTGGCCAGCTACATGATCGAGGGGGGCGGGTCGCGCAACTACATCAACACCAAGCGGATGATGTACGGCGATACCACTTCGTGGCGCGGACTTTTGGACAAGCTGGTCGTGGTACTGACAGAGTATTGCCTGCTGCAGGTGCAGGCGGGAGCCGACGTGATCCAGATATTCGATAGCTGGGTGGGCTCACTGGGGCTGGCGGACTATCGCGATTACGCGCTGGAGGCTTCGAAGCGGCTGGTGCAAGCCGTGCAGAAGATGGGCGTTCCGGTGATTTACTTCGGTGTGGAGACGGCGGGGTTGCTGAGTGCAATGGCTTCAACCGGAGCCGACGTGATCGGCCTCGACTGGCGGCAGCCGCTCAACGAAGGCTGGCGCACCGTGGGTTACGGGCACGCGGTGCAGGGCAACCTGGACCCTATCACCCTGTTCGCCCCGCTGGAGGTGCTGGAGTTGCGGGTGAAGGAGATTCTGCGTGCCGCGGGTGGACGCCCCGGACACATCTTCAACCTGGGCCATGGGATTGTGCCGGGCACGCCGGTAGAAAATGTGCAGGCGGTGGTGCGGATGGTGCGGGAGTTCCGGCTGGAGGAGGCTGCGCGTGGCTAAGCAGGCGGTGCTTCTGCTGGCGCACGGAACTCCGGAGACGGTGGAACAGATTCCCGAGTACCTGCGCAACGTGGTCAGCGGACGCCCGCTGCCGCAGCAGGTTATCGAAGAAATTCAACACCGCTACTCGTTGATCGGGCGCAGTCCGCTGACGGAGCTGACGATGGAACAGGGCCGTCTGGTGGAGGCGGAACTGGGTGCAGGCGGAGATGCCGTTCGCGTCTACGTGGGAATGCGCAATTGGCGGCCTTATATCCCCGAAGTGGTGCGGCAGATGCGCGCCGACGGGGTGGAAGAGGCGGCGGTAATTTGCATGGCGCCGCAGAACTCGCGCACCAGCGTGGGCCTTTACCGGCGGGCCGTGGAGGCCGAGGCGGCTGGACTGCGCATCGACTTTACCGAAGGCTGGGCGCAGGATCCGCTGCTGGCGGAGGCGTTTGCTGAGCGGCTACGGCCGGCCTTGAGCAAGCTTAGCGCGGAGGTAGGCGCACCGGTTCCGGTACTGTTTACCGCCCACAGCGTTCCCTGCCGCACCGTACAGACTCCGGCTGCAGGCGAGAGCCAACCGCGCCATTGGCCGGGCGAGGGCGCAGACCCCTACGCCCAGGAGGCCAAGCGTACCGCGGAACTGGTGGCGGAGCGCGTGGCGGGGATTCCGAAGTGGTGGTTTGCGTTCCAGAGCCAGGGAGCCAGCGGCGGTCCGTGGATCGGCCCCACAGTGGAGGCTACGCTCGACGCCATCGCCGCATCCGGCGTGAAGACACTGCTGCTGCAGCCCATCGGCTTCCTCTGCGATCACGTGGAAATTCTCTACGACGTGGACATTGCTTTTCGCCGGTACGCGGTTGCGCTGGGCATGCGGCTGGAGCGCCCGGAATCGCTGAACGCATCGCGCACGCTGGCCAAGTCGGTGGCGGGACTGGCGCGGCTGGGACTGGTGCGGCTTGAGGTTGAGCGCGCATCCTAGGTTTCTGACCCTTTGATTTCGTGCTTTCCCACCCTTGCGGCAAAGACAAATACGCCGCAAGGATGGGGCACCCATATAGGTACAATATCGTGCACTTAGAGACCCGGTGGTCTTTGGACCGTCAGAGGATGGGCGCGATCCGGCGGCGGACTCTCTAGAAAAAGCCGTGCAAGCAGAGGTGGTTGAGCCAGGCGGGGAAGTGATAATCTCTGGCCACGAATGAAGGGTGCATAGATGAGGCTCTTTTCGTAACCTGCGGCTTAGGGTTTCGAAAGGGCAGCGGCGGGTGGCGACAGGCTTCCGAGGCGGGAACGAACTGAGAACCAATTGCCGGGAGTTCTGAAGGCCGGCTGCCGATGCCCCATCATTCAGGCATGTCGATGGACGCAGCTTTGCTCCGCACAGAGGCTCATCCAGCGGGGGAAATGCGGCGGTAGTTTTGGGCGACACGCCGATCAGTTGGATCCAGAAAGAGGGGGTCATCCGTGCCGCACGCCAACACTTCATCCGATGCCGGGGAAGCTTCCGCTGCAACGTGTTCTTCCTGCGGAAACAACCGCATGCGTCGCGTCGCGCGGGTAGGATTTCTGCAAAGAAGAGTATTGCCCCTGTTTGGCCTCTACCCCTGGGAATGCCCTATTTGCAGGGAAGTCAAGATTCTGCACAAGCGCGGCAAGCGGGTAAGAAGAAGTCGCCGGGTGGAATAGGAAGCAGACAAGGCCGTTTCAGGGATCAGAGGTCAGAGATCAGCTGACCTTGGTGTTGCATTCAGCGGCGCAGAAAATTCTTGGCGATGAAGAGCACATTGGCGGGGCGTTCGGCCAGCCTGCGCATGAAGTAGGGATACCATTCCCGGCCGAAGGGGATATACACACGGACGTTGTAACCCTCCGCCACCAGCTTGCGCTGCAGATCGCGGCGCACGCCGAAGAGCATCTGGAACTCAAAGCTGCGAGGAGGAATTGCGTGCTGGGCGGCGAACGACTTTGCCGCGGAGATCATGGCCTCATCGTGTGTGGCAAGGCCGTGATAGATGGGGCTCTTCAGCAACATGCAACTGAGGCGGATAAAGTTCGCATCCACATCAGCCTTGCGCGGGTAGGCTACTTCAGCGGGCTCATTGTAGGCGCCCTTGCACAACCGCACACGCACTCCGTCGGCCACCAGTTGCTCGACGTCGGACTTGGAGCGGTAGAGATAGGCCTGGATGACGATGCCGATGGCGCCGCGCAGGTCCGGCCGCGCATGCAGGCGGCGCACAATGTCCAGAGTGACCTGAGTCAGCGCCGAGTCCTCCATATCGATCCGCACAAAATGGCCGATCGACTTGGCGTGCTCTGCGAGGCCGGCGGCAATGGTCTGGGCCAACGTGGGGTCCAGCAGCAGCCCCATCTGGGTGAGCTTAACGCTGATGTTGGCTTTCAGCTTGCGTTCGCCAATGGTGTCGAGCAGTCGATGGTAGACGGCGGCGGAGGCGTGCGCCTCGGCCTCGGTGGTTACGCTTTCGCCCAGCGAATCGAGGGTGACAAAGATTCCCTGGCGATTGACGGCCTCGGCCACACGCAGAGCGTCGTCGATCTCCATGCCAGCCACAAACCGGGAGCTGAGCTTGCTGCCAATGCTGGAGCGCTCGCCGAAGTGGCGCAATTTGCGATTGCGGGAGAGCGCGATGAAGGCCGAACGAAGCAGAGACATTGGGGGATCCTGCCGGTGAGGGCCCGGGTTGAGGCTCTCAAGCCGGAATGATTAGATTCGCACACGGTGGCGGGGCATGGCGGTGAGTGCCGGCCCCCTACTCCACGCGGAAGAGCGCGCAACCGTGGGGTGGAAGCTCCACATGCAGAGACTTGGCGCCGGGTATGTGTTTCTGGTTCCAGACATCGAAGACGGCGTGCGGTTTGTCGGCCAGGTGGAAGACCATCCAGGGCAGATTGGATCTGGTTGGATTGTCGCCCAAATTGAATACCGCCAGGTACTGATGGGGATGCGGGCCACCGGTGCGCGCAAACCAGTAGCGCTCTGGGAAGGGTTGAGCGCCGGGCTTCGGCGCAGGCGCCAGACCAGGCGCGCTCTCCACCGCAGTCTGGTCGAGGGCCATCACCTCCGCATTGGTGATGAGCGAACGCGTGAAATCGTCCAGTTTGGTGAGGTTAGTGCCCAGGATCAGCGGCGAACGCGTGATGGCCCACAGCGTAATCTCGGTGCGCTGCTCATCATGGGTCAGGTTGGACATGCGCGGATCGCCCTTTCCTGGTTGTGGCCCCAGCCAGCCCTCGGGCAGCATGTCAGGATCTGGCCAGTTTCCAGATTTGACGTAGGGAGACCACTTCTCAAGCCGATCGAACTCATCCCTCAACCCGAACGGGTACTCGGCACCGGATTTGTCGTGAGTGAACGTCCATGCATCCCAGTGGTCGTCGGTGATGCGCCACATCTGGGCATATTTGGCCACCTCCGTTCCATGTTCCACAGCGGTCGGGCCGGGTGAAAGGCTCAACACAATGGGCCGCCCGGTTTTCCTGATTGCCTCGGCAATTTGCCGGATCTCGGTGGGGCGGTAGGGGTGGTCGGAGATGCAATCCACCTTGATGAAATCCAGTCCCCAACCCGCATAGAGCTTCAGCATGGAGTCGTAATAAGCCTGCCCGGCGGGGTTATCGCGGATGCCCCAGTTGTCCTCGGCCCACGGGCAAGGGGAAGCGGTGTCGGCCGCATCCTGGGCGTGAAAGCTCGACCCGGCGATAGGCAGATTCTGCTTAACTACCTGGCGCGGAATGCCACGCAGGATGTGGATGCCGAACTTGAGCCCTTGTGCGTGAACCCAGTCAGCCAGCGGCTTGAAGCCCACACCGCCGGCAGCTGACGGAAAGCGGTTCAGCGCCGGAATCAGAATCCCATTGTTGTCCCATACATATTTTCGTGCGAGCACCTTTTCCGCAGAGGGTTGCTGGGCGTACCACCCCTCGTCGATCACCGCGTACTGCCAGCCGAATTGCTTGAGCTCCGCCAGTACCGTGGTGTTGGCCCGGTAATCCTGCTCGTTAATGGTCAGCCCGTAAGAGTCCCAACTGTTCCACCCCATGGGCGGAGTGGGCGCGAGAATCTGCGCAGGTACTGAATGTGCGCAGAGGGTGACGAGGGCAAAAAGAGCGAGGGAGAAAACGAGGCGACGAGTCATGCGTAAACGTATACCACATCGGCCTACCCACGAACCGCGAGCCAGATTCTGGAAATGGCGAGCAATGTTCGCTGCGCTCATGCGTTGCTGCGCCTGGGGTTCAAATGGGCCTATAATGCAATCGAATCAAGAATACAGCTGGCAGATGCCTCTCTCCGTCACCTGCCGCTGAGGAGACTGTTATGTTCAAGCCGTTCCTGCTTCTTTTCGCGGTGGCCATGTTTGCGTTTTTACCCGCGTCCGCACCGGCGGGTCCGCCGCAAGAGAAGACTCCCGCCGCATCCGCCCAAAAGAGTTCCGGAAAGCCGAATGCACAATTGCAAGCAAAGGCCAAAGGGCTCTATCAGATCGACTGCGCACTGTGCCATGGGGCCAGCGGAGACGGCAAAACCGATGTTGCCAAGGACATGGGGCTGAGCCTAGCCGACTGGACCGATCCCAAGTCGCTGGCCGACAAGCAGGACCAAGTGCTGTTCGACACGATTCGCAGCGGCAAGGGCAAGATGCCGGCAGAAGCCGAAGGCCGCGCGCCGAACGACGTGGTGTGGAACCTCATCAGTTACATTCGCAACATGTCGAAGGGACAGCCCGCCCCGGCTACGGAGGGAAGTACACCGGCCACTCCACCTGCGCCAAACAACTAGAGCTTCTGACCGCGTGATTTTGTGCATTCCCACCCTTGCGGCAAGAACCGATACGCCGCGAAGATGGGGTACCCACATTGGCACAACATCCAGCGGTTAAAGACCTGGCTGCTGGCTTTAGCGGGTTGCAATGATCTGACTCCGGACCGGGCGCTTGAGGAGTACCAACCACCGGCTCGAAACCATCTCATCCCTCGTGCGATAAGCTGAGGCGGGGGTGTGTCTGATGCGACTTTGGAAAGGGGGCCGCGAAGCCCTTGCAAGCTTGGCGCTGGCCTTAGGGCTGGCGGTTGCTCCGTGGCAATTGGCGGCACAGGGAAGCGGCCCCGATGCGTCCCTGCCGGTTCTTCATGTAGATAACGGCCCTAACTCACCTGCCGCGCAGCAGGCCCACTATGTGGTGCTGGTTTCGCTGGACGGATTCCGCTGGGACTACGCCAAACGCGATGGGGCGGTGCATCTGCTGGCCTTGGGCAGGCAGGGCGCATGGGCCCCGCAAGGCATGCTGCCCAGCTATCCTTCGCTCACTTTTCCCAACCACTTCACCATCGTTACCGGCCTCTATCCCGAACACCACGGGCTGGTGGCGAACAGTTTCTACGATGAAAGCAGGCAGGCACGCTACGCGATCAACGACGCCAAGGCAGTGACCGACGGAAGCTGGTACAGCGGCGTGCCCCTGTGGAGCCTGGCTGAGAGCCAGGGGATGCGGTCGGCCTGCTTTTTCTGGCCGGGCTCAGAAGCGAAGATCGCCGGCTACCTTCCCAGCTACTACCTCCATTATGACGACAAGATCGACGATAATGCCCGCATCGAGCAGGTGCTGGCGTGGCTGCGGTTACCGGCAGCAGAGCGTCCCCATTTCATTACGCTTTACTATTCCGAACCTGACCATGAGGGCCATGCGTTCGGCCCCGACGCGGCGGAGACCAAGGCCGCGGTGCTGAAGGTGGATGCGCTGGTGGGCAAGCTGAAGGCCGGACTGGACGCGAGCGGACTGCCCGTGGACCTGGTGGTGGTGAGCGACCACGGCATGGCGAAGGTGGAGGGGGGCTGGATCACCCTGGATCAATTCGCCGACCTTTCCGGTTTTGAAGCTGTGGGGGCGCTGCTCTACGGCAAAACCGAGGCGGACCGCGCCCGGGTATACAACCAGCTAAAGAAGGCCTCGTCGCAATTTATCGTCTATCGCCGCAAGGACGTTCCCGCAAGCCTGAACTTCAGCCAGAATCCGCGCGAGGGCGACCCTGTGGTGATTGCCACCGGACCTTACGCCATCCGCGCCCACGGGCCTGCCGACGGCAAGCCAGACCAGCCGCCCAATGCGGGGATGCACGGTTTTGACCCCCACAGGATGGTGGAGATGAAGGCCAGCTTTTTCGCCGCCGGTCCGGACATTGTGCGTGGGCGCACGGTGGCGCCGTTTGAGAATGTGAATCTGTATCCGTGGCTGGCTCACTTGTTGGGCCTGACCGCCCCCAAGACGGATGGCAGCTTGAATGTGCTATCTGGAACTTTGCGGGATGGCGGCGCCGCACAAGCAAAGTGATGCAAGGAGCAAGGGACCGATGAACACGGTGCTGGGAATTGACGGTGGAGGGACGCGCACCCGCGCTTCCATTGTGGAAGGCGAGCGGGTGCTGGCTTTCGTCGAGCATGGATCGATCAAGCGTCTGCGCGTGGGCGCGCGGGTGGCGGAAGAGAATCTGCGCACCCTGCTGGGCGAAGTTTTCAAGCAGGCGGGTGTGCAGGGCGTGCGGGCGGCATCCGCGGGTGTGGCCAGCGCGAACATGCCCGGCGTAGCGGAATGGATTTCGGTTGTTTTTCGCGATTTTGGTGTGGAGCGCTCAGAGGTTGTAGGCGACGAAGTGATTGCGCTGGATGCGGCATTCAAGGGTGGGCCGGGAATCCTGCAAATCGCCGGGACCGGTACAAATTGCATCGGGCGCGCACCCGACGGAGGCCGCGAGTGCTACGGCGGCTGGAGTTCGCGGCTGGGCGACAACGGCTCGGGCTATTGGATCGGCCTGCACGCTGTGCGCCGCGCGCTGAAAGCCCATGACCGCGAAGAGCCGACGCGCGTGCTGGAGACGGTGGGCCAGATATGGGGAACGCCGACCATCGACCAACTGGTGAACCTGGGCGACAGCACGCCTGGCCCGGACTTTGCCGCACTGGCCCCGGCAATCAGCCAGCTTGCGGAGGAAGGCGACGCGGTGGCAGCGGGGGTTTTGCAGGAGGCAGCCGAGGACCTGGTGGAATCGGTGCTGCTGGTGCGGGGGAAGCTCCGCCGCAAGCACAACCTGACGGAAGAAGTTCCGGCGGCGTGGATCGGCAGCGTGATTGGCAAAGCGCGCCTGGTCCGCGAGCCGTTCTTCGCCGGACTGCGCGCCGCCGCGCCGCAGATGCCGGTGAAGGAGAGCGAAGTGGCGGGGATCGAAGGCGCAATCTGGCGTGCCCAGCGGCTGGCGGAAGCGAGCTAAATGGTTGGGGGAGACTGGACAGGCTAAGCGTTGTTGAAAACAAAGTGTAACGGGTTGGCGGAAGAGTGCAGCCGCAGGTCCTTCGACTACGCCTCTCGCGATGAAGCTGCGAAAGGCTTCGCTCAGGATGACAAGTATTATAATTATCAATGACTTGCATTGATATCATATGTCGATACGGCCTAGCAGCTTAGCGGACGGATTGCCCGCCGACGACGGAGCCGACCAGACGGCCGGCTGCATCCACGGCCACCAGGCTGGCTGGCATTCCCACGGCGAGCGCGCCGGTCTGGCCGGAAAGGCCGGTCATGGCCGCGGGATTGGCCGTCAAGAGGCGCAGACCCTGCGGCACAGTAGCGCCGGTAAACTGCACAAAGTTGACCAGTGCGCGGTCCAGGGTGAGCACACTTCCGGCCAGGGTACCGTCGGTCGGAGCGTCTTTGACCACGGCGCGACCGGCGGCCACCAGCACCGGAAATCCGCCGAGCAGATATTCCCCGTCGGGCATACCGGTGGCGCTCATGGCGTCGGTGATCAGGATCGCCCGTTCCGGTCCCTTGGCCCGCCACCACAGGCTCACGATTTCCGGCTGGGAGTGGATGCCGTCGCAGATCAGCTCGGCATACATGGCGTCGTTGGTGAGCATGACGCCAAGGATGCCCGGTTCGTGGTGATGCAGGGGGCGCATGCCGTTAAATATGTGCGTGGTGCTGACCGCTCCGGCAGCAATGGCGAGGCGGGTCTGGGCGGCGGTGGCATCGGAGTGTCCCAGCGAGACACGAACTCCGCGGCTAGTGGCGTGCGCGGTCAACTCGACTGCGCCGGGCAGTTCCGGCGCAAGGGTGATGAGCTTGACATGTCCTTCAGCGGCGTCGACAAGCCGGTCGAAGATGGAGATGTCCGGGGCCAGCAGGTGCTCCGCCGGCTGAGCGCCGCGGCGGGCGTGGGAGAGAAACGGGCCTTCAAGGTGAATGCCCAGCGGCCGCGCGTGCCCCGGGTGTGGAGGCTCGGCGAGCAACTTCGCCAACCCCTCAACCGCGCGCAGAGTCACGTCTAAAGGAGAGGTGACGGTGGTGGCCAGAAAGCTGCCTGTTCCATGCGAAGCCAGAAAGCCGGTGATGGCGTCAAGCGCCTGGGGCGTTGCTTCCATCAAGTCGTGGCCGGCAGCGCCGTGAATGTGGACGTCAAAGAACGCGGGGGCCAGTGTAGCGCTGGGAAAGTCGAGGACCTCAGCGCCTGCCGGTAGTGGCGCCGCCTCGCGACTGGTGATGGATCCAATTTTGCCGTCTTCGATTACCACTTGCGGGTGGCTGGTCAGACGGCTGCCGTCCCAAAGCCTCGCCGCGGTAAGTACAGTGCGCATAGGGCCAATTATTGCAGGGGTTGCCGCTTTGCGCATCGGGCAACGGTTGAATCGAGATGGAGTGAAGGCGGGTGAAGCGGCCGCTGTCATGGCAATGTCAAGCGCTATCGACCCCGGCTTTGTTATGGTTTTGTGCATGCAGATCAGGGCGCTGTTGACGGTTGTATCTTCGTTTCTCGCTCTGGCCGCCGGGCAAATGGCGGCACAGACGCGGGACCTGCCCACCAGCAAACAGTTGATCGGGCCAATTCCAGGCCATCCGCAGCGGCTGAACAGCCTGCCCATGTCGATGGCCGTCTCACCGGATGGGCGCTACGTGGTCACGGTCAATGCCGGGTACGGAACCTTCGAGTCGCACTACGATCAATCGCTGGCAGTGCTGGACACGCGCAGCGGCGCCGTCAGGGACTTTCCCGACGCGCGCACGCTGGCGCGGGTAGCGCGGCAGACGCTTTACTCCGGCCTTGCGTTCAGTAGTGACGGCAGCCGCCTGTACGCCAGCATGGGCTCGATTACCGATCCGATGGGCGACGGCAAAGAGGACATGGGCAGCGGCAAAGAGGACATGGGCAGCGGCATTGTGGTCTACCGCTTCAGCGATGGCGCGATCGAGCCGGAGCGGCTGCTCCACCTGCCGATGCAGGCGCTGGCTGCGGGGAGGAAGTCAAAGTCGCCGCAGGGCGCGGAGAGCCTGCAGGGCATTCCTTTCCCGGCGGACATCGCTCTAGTGAGTCGTGGCGGCGCGGAAAGGCTGCTGGTGGCGGATAACCTGTCGGACGACGTGCTGCTGCTCGATCCTGCCAGCGGGGCTATTGAACATCGCTTCGATTTATCTGAGAGCGATGCCGTGCCGGCTACCTATCCCGTGGCGCTGCAACTCGCCAAGGACGGCCGCCGCGCTTTTGTTGCGCTGTGGAATGCATCGGAGATTGTGGAACTCGACCTGGAGAAGAACCTGGTCGGCCGCAAGCTGGCGCTGCTGAAGCCGACCAGTCCTGTCGCGCCGGGCACGCATCCATGCGCGCTGGCGCTGGCGCCGGACGGCAAGACGCTCTACGTGGCCATGGCTAACCGCGATGCCGTGGCGGCTGTGAATGTGGGCGGGGATGAGTTCGCCGTGAAGGGCTTCTTCGATACCCGGCTCCCGGGGCAGAGCTACTTTGGCGCGGAGCCGGAGGCGCTGGCTTTGAATGGCGACGGCAGCCGGCTCTACGCAGCGAATGCGATCAGCGATGCCGTGGCCGTAATTGACACGCGCAAGCTGACCGCCAAGGCTGCTCGCGCAAGCATGGTGGAGCCGGATGGATTCATTCCCACCGAGTGGATGCCGATGTCGATGGCGTTTCTGCCGTCGTCCACCGGCGGAAGCCTCTATGTGGCGACTGCGAAAGGGCAGGGAACGGTGGCGAACAATTTCGCGCAGCGCGAGACAGCAGAGACGACGGCTCACAATTACCACTCGGAGAGCACATACATCCCCACGTTGTTGTATGGCTCGCTGGCCACGCTGGACGCAGCGGAGATCGAAAAAAATTTGCTGCAATGGACGGCAGTGGTGCTGGAATCGAACCGCATGAAGGCGGCGGCAGAGAAGATTCCGTTTGCCGTTGAAACGCGGAATCCGATCCGGCACATCATCTACATCATCAAGGAGAATCGCACCTACGACCAGGTACTCGGCGACCTGCAACAGGACGGCAAAGCGGTGGGCAACGGTGACCCCAGCCTGACGATGTACGGTGCGGCCATCACGCCCAACATGCACAAGCTGGCGCTGCGGTTCGGCGTGCTGGATAACTTCTTCGATTCGGGCGAAGTGTCGGGTGACGGGCATGTGTGGTCCACGGCGGCCATTGGCACCGACTATCTTGAGAAGACCTGGCAGCAGGCCTATCGCGGCGAGCAGCGCACCTATGACTACGAGGGCGTGGTGGCAGACGGCTATCCGCTGCTGCAAAAGATTCCCGACGTGAACGAGCCGGCCAGCGGCTACCTGTGGGGCAACCTGGCCGCGCACGGAAAGACGTATTACCACTTTGGCGAATTTATCGCCACCACTTTCTGCGGAGACATCAAGGCAGGGAATCCGCAGCAAGGACCGATGCTGCCGGGGCAAAGCTGCGCGAGCAAGGAGATTGCACCGGGCGAGGCGCTGCCCGACGAATGGGGCGGCGGGCGAAACAAATGGCCATGGCCGATTCCGCGGATCGCCTACAACATCGCCACCAAGCCGGAGCTTGTGGGTCACTTTGCGCCGGAGGAGCCGGACTTCGACCTGGCGGTTCCGGACCAGATCCGCGCCGACATTTTCATGAAGCACTTGAAGCAGTGGGTTGCGGACAAAGAGCAGGGCAAAGATACGATGCCCAACTTCGTGATGCTGCGGCTGGGCAACGACCACACGGCAGGAACGCGGCCCGGAGGACCCACGCCGAAATCGTCGGTGGCCGATAACGACCTGGCGGTGGGGCGCGCGGTGGAAGCCATCTCCCACTCGCCGTTCTGGGACTCGACGGCTTTCTTCATTCTGGAAGACGATGCACAGAACGGCGCGGACCACGTGGACGCGCATCGCAGCTACGCGCTGGTCGTCAGCAAGTATGCGCCCCAGGGAGTTGAAGGCAAGCCATTCGTTGACAGCCGCTTCTACTCCACCGTGAGCGTGGTGCGCACCATGGAGTCGCTGCTGGGCCTGCCGCCAATGAACAACAATGACGCTTTCAGTTCGCTGCTCTCGCCGTTGTTCAGTGGGTCGGGCGACCAGGCACCCTATGCAGCCGATTATTCCAATCGCGACAATGGCCTCATCTACACGGCCAATGAAAAGACGGCGGAGGGCGCCAAAGAGAGCATGAAGATGGACTTTCGCCATGCCGACCGCGCCGACGCGCAAAAACTGAACGTGATTCTATGGAAGGACGCCATGGGCAAGCGGCCGGTGCCGGCCATGTTGACGGAGCGCCGGAAGAAGACGGGCAAGGATGACGACGATTAATGCTGGATGGCTGCGATTAGAGGACGGTGCTTCAGTAGGTTCTCAAGTTCGGTGCACACGCGATGCTAAACCCTACCCGCGCGTGTATGGTTATATGGGCAGAAATATTCCGCGTGGGAGGAACTTGTGAGTCCATTGAATCGGAGAAGTTTTCTTAGAGTGGCGGGGGCGGCGTCAGCCGCTTCATTGATTGGGACGAGGGTGCACGCATTGTCGGTATTGCAAGACGAAGGGGCGCGGGCGGTAGGGGCCAACGACCACATTCAGATTGCGCTGATCGGCGCGGGCGGACAGGGCCAGGGCGATACAAAAAACGCGGTGCAGGTGCCGGGCGTGAAGCTGGTAGCTGTGGCCGACTGCTATACCGGCCGCCTAGCGCACGCCAAGGAACTGTGGGGCGACGACATTTTCACTACGCGCGACTACAACGAGATTCTGGCGCGTAAAGACATTGACGCGGTGATCATCGGCACGCCCGACCACTGGCACAAGCAAGTGGCAGTGGACGCGATGAAGGCGGGCAAGGATGTGTACTGCGAAAAGCCGATGATCCATCTCTATTCCGACGGGCCGGAGATGATCGAGACGGCGCGGCGCACCAACCGCATCATCCAGATTGGCAGCCAGCGGGTCAGTTCGGTGATCTATGCCAAAGCCAAGGAACTGCTGGCCGCAGGCGCCATCGGCAAGCTGAACATGGTGACCGCGCGCTGGGACCGCAACTCGGCCATGGGCGCGTGGAGCTATACCGTTCCGCCCGATGCCTCGACGGAAACCTGCGACTGGCCGCGCTTTCTGGGCACCGCGCCCAAGATTCCCTTCAACGCCGAACACTTCTTCCAGTGGCGCAAGTGGAAGGCTTACGGCAGCGGCGTGGCCGGCGACCTGTTTGTCCACCTCTTCAGCGGCACACACTTTATTACCGGCTCCAACGGCCCCACACGCGGCATGGCTACCGGCGCACTGCGCTTCTGGAAAGATGGCCGCGACGTGCCCGACGTAATGCTGGGCCTGTTTGACTATCGCGAGGGCTTCAACCTGAGCCTACGGGTCAACTTTGTGGACGGCGGCGAAGAGAGCGAGGGCCTCATCTTTACCGGCTCCGAAGGCACCATGGAGATTGGCGGAGGCGGCGTAAGTGTGAACCGGGTGCCGCGCGAGACGGACCCGGGCCTGATGATCGACACGTTCCCTGAAGCGATGCAGAAGCAGATTCTGGCGTCGCATGCAGAAAAGTATCCGCGCACGCATCCCGAAGGCGCGCCGCCTGTGGGCTACGAGAAATATATGGCTCCAGACGGTTACAGCGATAGCTACGACCACTTCAAGAACTTCTTTGCATCGGTGCGCTCGCGCAAGCCGGTGGTGGAAGACGCGGTGTTTGGCTATCGTGCTGCCGGAGCGGCCCTGCTGAGCAATCTCAGCATCGAGCGCGGCGCGGTGATCAAGTGGGACCCGGATGCGATGAAAGTGGTGTAAGACAATCTGGTTTTGAAATTACTCCGCGCCGGTTCCTCACAATGGAAACGGCGCGGATTTTTTTGCGTGAAACAGAAGAGCTGAGCAGCGGTTAGACTGTGGGAATGGTCAAGCGCATCGGAGTGCATCTGGGCACGGCAGGCGGGGCGTCCAACGCCGTGGAGCGGGCGCGGGAGATCGGCGCCAACACGTTTCAGATATTTTCGTCGAGCCCACGGATGTGGCGCGCGCCCAAGGTAGATCCTAAACAGGCCGAGCGCATGCGCGTACTTCGTGCCGCGCTCGATGTGGGCCCGCTGGTGATTCATACCAGTTACCTGGTCAACGTGTGCAGCCAGTCGGATGAGATTCGCAAGAAGAGCATCGACGCGTTTCGCGGAGAGATTGAGCGGGCCTTGATGTGGGGCGCTGAATACCTGGTGCTGCATCCTGGCTCGTGGAAGGGGCTGACGCGAGACGAAGGCTTGAAGCTGGCGGCCGACTCCATCACCCGGGCCATCGACGGGCTGCCGTGGCAGGGAACGGGCTTCCACATCCTGATCGAGAACACGGCCGGCGCGGAATTTTCACTGGGCGGCAGTTTTGAGCAGGTGGCGGAACTGGTGGAGCGCTTGAAGTCCGCGGCGCCAGTGGGCGTGTGCCTGGATACGTGCCACAGCCACGTGGCCGGATACGACCTGATAACCGGGGAAGGCTATGCGGAAACCGTGACACAGATCGCGAATACGGTGGGGTTGGACGCCGTCCTCGTATGGCACTGCAACGACGCCAAGGCGGAGCGCGGGTCGAAACTGGATCGCCACGAGCATATTGGGCAGGGCACCATGGGCGTAGAGCCTTTTCGGCGGCTGCTGAACGATGAGCGGTTTGCTCATGCGGCATTTATTGCGGAGACGCCGGTGGATGAACCCGGGGACGAAGAACGCAATGTGCGGGTGCTGAAGAGCCTGGTTGCGGTGCTCGCAAAATGAAGCGTCTTCTCCATTTACACTGAAAGGTTATGGCGGAAGAAAAAGAGTTTCGATACGATCCGGCGCTGATTGAACCCAAATGGCAGGAGCGCTGGGCTGCGGACCCCGCGCTCTATGCGGCGGAGCCGGCTGCGAGCGGCAAGCCCAAGTATTACGTGCTGGAGATGCTGCCCTATCCCAGCGGCCAGTTGCACATGGGGCACGTGCGCAACTATTCGATCGGCGACGCGCTGGCCCGGCACATGTGGATGCGGGGCTACAACGTGCTGCACCCCATGGGGTGGGACGCCTTCGGATTGCCGGCGGAGAACGCGGCGCTCAAAAACAATACCCCGCCGCGGGAGTGGACGCTGAACAACATCGCCGCGATGAAGCGGCAGATGCAGCGCCTGGGGTTGGGCTACGACTGGGCCACCGAAGTGACGACCTGCCTGCCCGACTACTACCGCTGGAACCAGTGGTTTTTCCTGCGTATGTATGAGAAGGGCCTGGTTTATCGCAAGAAGAGCAAGGTGAACTGGTGCCCCGACTGCGCAACCGTGCTGGCCAATGAGCAGGTGATCGACGGGCGCTGCTGGCGGCACGAAGACACCATCGTGGAACAGCGCGACCTGGAGCAGTGGTTCTTCCGCATCACGGCGTATGCGGACGAACTGCTCGACGACCTGGACAAACTGGAAGGCTGGCCGGAAAAAGTGCGTACCATGCAGCGCAACTGGATCGGCCGCAGCGAAGGCACGGAGGTGGATTTCTTCCTGGAAGAACAGGAAGCAGTGAACAGTGAACAGGGAGCAGGGAACAGGGAACAGGGAACGAAAGGCCAGCGCATTCGCGTCTTTACTACGCGGGTGGACACCATCTTCGGCGCCACCAGCGTGCAACTGGCGCCGCAGCACGCGTTGGTGGCCAGCTTCACCGCTGCCGATGCGGTGTTGAAGGCGCAGGTGGACGAACTGATCGAGCAGCAGAAGAAGGCTCGTGAAGCGGGCGACCTGGGTGCAATCGAGAAACACGGCGTAGCCACAGGCCGCTTCGCCCTCAACCCTTACAACGGAGAGCGCGTTCCCATCTGGGTGGCCAACTACATCCTGATGGACTATGGCACCGGGGCCATCATGAGCGTGCCGGGACACGACGAGCGGGACTTCGAGTTTGCCACCAAGTACGGCATTGAGATTCGCAGAGTGATCGCGCCTGCGCAGCCCGGCGGCGAAGATGCCGCGCTGCCATTTACCACGGAAGACGGCGTGTTGGTGAACTCCGGTGAGTACGACGGACTGACCTGCACGGAGGCGGAGAAGAGATTACAAGCGGTGGCAGAGCGCGAGGGGTTCGGCAAGGCCACCGTGACGTTCCGCCTTAAAGACTGGGGCGTGAGCCGTCAGCGCTATTGGGGTACGCCCATTCCCATGATCCACTGCGAGCGCGACGGGCTGGTGCAGGTGCCCGACGAGCAGTTGCCCGTGCTGCTGCCGCCGCAGATAGAGATCACGCAGCAGGGCGGCTCGCCGCTGGGCAGGGTGGCGGAGTTTGTCCATGTGACTTGTCCAAAGTGCGGAGGTCCGGCGCGGCGCGAAACGGACACCATGGACACGTTCGTCGACTCGAGCTGGTACTTCTATCGCTACACCGATGCGAAGAACGCCGCGCAGCCATTTGATCCGGCGCGCGTGGGCTACTGGTTCCCCATCGACCAGTACATCGGCGGCGTGGAGCACGCGATTCTGCATCTGATCTACTCGCGCTTTTGGACCAAGGTGATGCGCGACCTGGGGCTGATCAAGAACGATGAGCCGGTGCGCCGGTTGTTCACGCAGGGCATGGTGATCAAGGACGGGGCCAAGATGTCGAAGTCCAAGGGCAACGTGGTTTCGCCCGACGACATGGTGGCTCGCTACGGCGCTGACGCGACGCGCATGTATGCGCTGTTTGCCGCGCCGCCCGACCGCGACCTCGACTGGCAGGAAGACGGCGTGGCCGGTGTGAGCCGGTTCCTGGGCCGCGTGTGGCGACTGGTGACGAAGTATGCGCCTGTGGCTAATATGGGGCGTTCGGGGTGGTCTCAATCGCGAAAAGAAGGCGCCACAGGCCTTTCGCTCAAGCTTCTGCGCAAACTGCACCAGACCACGGCGAAGATCACTTTGGAATTCGAAGGCCGATGGCACTTCAACACCTGCGTTGCGGCCATCATGGAACTGGTGAATGAAGTGCAGGCTGTTGACGCACGGTTGGCAGCAGGCGAAGTTGAGCCGCCGGTGTTGCATGAACTCCTGAGTTCGCTGGTTCTGTTGCTGGCAATTTTCGCGCCGTACCTGGCCGCGGAGTTGTGGGAAGAACTGGGCGAAGCCGGTTCGGTGTTGCGCGCACCGTGGCCGGTGAGCGATCCGGAATTGGCCAAGGAAGACGAACTGGAGATTCCGGTACAGATCAACGGCAAACTGGTGACCGTGGTGCGCGTGGCAGCGGGCGCTGCCGCCAAAGACATTGAAGCGGCGGCGCTGGCCGACGCGAAAGTGCAGTTGCGGACGGCGGGAAAGACCGTGGCGAAGATCATTGTTGTGCCGGGAAGGGCCGCGAACCTGGTGGTCAAGTAACATGGCACCGCCGTTGCGCGGCACCCAGTCGCTGGTGGGCCAGATGGGCTGGGTTTTCAGCCGGCCATCGCTCACGGCCCTTGAAGTGGGATGGCGCTGGCTCTTCGGCGTGCCGTTTCTGCTGGTCTGCTGGGTGCAGGCGCAGCACATCCTGGCCGCGATTCCGTTGGAGTCGGCAGGACTCACGGGGCTGGATGCGATGAACCCGTGGGTGGCTGCGGTGCAACTGGCCAACGCATGGGCGCTCTACCAGCCGCATGTTGAGGCAGTATTGCGCTGGTTTGCGCCGATGGCGGCGCTGGCATGGGTGGTCATCTCCGCGTTGGGACGCGGACTTGTGCTGCAGCGCCTTGAGCCGCGTCTGCGCTTTCGACCCGTGTCGATGATGGTTTTGCAGGCCGCATGGCTGGTGCTGCTTGGGCTCACTCTGTGGGGCTGGTTCGGTTCGATGCAAGCAGTGGCGGCCGCGCACATCGCTCCTGGAGGCGAGCCCGATTTGGTGGGCTACTCGATGTGGGCCATCTTTCTGTCGCTGGGCTTCTTTACGCTGTGGGCGCTGATCAACTGGGCGGTATCGCTCGCGCCGCTGCTGGTGCTGCTGGAGGGGCGCTCCGCGCTTTCGGCCCTGGGCGAGAGTCTCAAGCTGGGCAGGGCATTTACGAGCAAACTGATGGAGATCAACCTGGTGATGGGGATTGTGAAGCTGGCGCTCATTGTGCTGGCCATGGTGCTGTCCGCTGCGCCGCTGCCCTTCAGCGATCAGTTGGGTGACGCCCTTCACGCGGTTTGGGCTGCCGCAACGGTCTTCTATATGGTTGCCAGTGACTATTTCCAAGTGGTGCGGCTGAAGAGCTTTGTGGAGTTCTGGAAGATGTTTCGCAGCGCACAGTCCGCCAGTTATTGAGCTGCAGCGGAATGCGGAGGAGATGCCAAGGCGTCGATTTCAAGGCATTGCGGCCCGCGATGATCGCCGGGGCCGCTGACATTGGCGTCAATATCGAGCGATTTACGGCAGGCCCTGGCAGCATCGGCCAACTTGTGATTCTCGGCAAGAATCAGGGCGCGATGATAGTGGTAGGCGGCTTCGCGCGGCGCGGTCTTGGCGCTCCGGGGTAGGGTATCGAGGGCAGAATCGAGATCGCGAAGAGCGGGACCGAGCTTGCCCATCGCCGCCTGAATTCTCGCATTCAAATCATAGGCATCGGCCAGAGCCACAGACTTGGCGCTTCCGGGATCCAGTTCCTCACCCTGATGCACATTGACCTTCTCGCCCTGTTGCAGGGATTTGAATTGCTTGCTCTGCCAATGGAGTGCTTCCTTGGCGTTTCCGATGGCTAGAAAATCGTCGGCCATGCACGACTGGCTGGACGCGCAGTTCTGTGTATATTTGAGCGCCATGTTCACGGCGACGCGCTCCTGTGCGTAATCGTGCTGGGCAGGATCGGAGCCGAAGATTGATTCGAATGCGGCGACGGCTTCGGCGTGCCGGCCCAGATCCGCGAGGGCATAGGCTTGGAAGATTTGCGCAGGCGTGGCAGTGCCGGCGGGCGGGCTCGCAGGCTGCTGTGGCTGTAGATTGAGCGCCGGAATCAGGAATACCACAAGCAATATGTTGCGATGCACGTTGTTCAGCCTCATGTCGATTGCGCCTTAGACTCAAGCCGCGCCCCGCTATTGTGAAGGCGTGACCCCCATGCGCAAGCGGCTTGCGACAGCCTTGCCATCTTTGTAGGCGGGAATGAATTTCCAGCCCACAGTGGAGCCGACCAAGTCCTTGTCGGGACTTCCTTCCACCTTGGCGGAGCGGACCTTTCCCGCCGCGTCAACCACCAGGTTTACGGCAACTTCAGTGACGGGCGCGGCCTCAGAACCTTCCGGCGGAGGCGGACGCCGCATGAGAATCTGCACCGGAAAGCTGTCGGCCTCGAAGGAACTCATGTGGTCCTGTGAACCACCTGAACCACCGGAACCCATCGACGGGTCACCGTGACCCTGGTGAGGCAGGTCTACGGTGGCGTCCGACACTTTTCCTGTGACCCGATCGAAGATCATGGCATGTTTAGGCCGGCGCGAAGGAGCCAATTCGTGGGAGACGCCGTCAACCCTGCTGCGGATTCCGTGCGCTCGCGCATCAAGGATGGAGGCGCGAATCCGGTCGACGTCGGCCGGGGGCCACATGGCGCCGAGGGCATTCCATGCGTCCTGTTCACGGTCGCTGTAGAGATAACCCCATACAATCTCCAGCACCCTGATCTTGGTGGTCAGGTCGCGATGCATCTGGTCGGCGGACATATGAAACATGGTCGACAACTTTCCATCGCTGGTCTTGAAGTCGGCTAAGTCGCGGGGATCAATTTGGGTGCGCAGCGCCTCAATTTGGCGATCGAAGGCAGATCGGAACTCGGAACTTACGTCGATCAAGCGCTCTTTTTCATACCTCAGGACGACTGTAGGAGGGAGATCGAATGAGCTTAGAGGTATGTTGTCGAAGTCCTTTAAGGCTCCGGCATCGTCGGTCCATATCTCGATGAGACCGTCCAAATCGGTATCGGCAGCGCTGTAATAATCGCCTCCTGTGATCTCTTTCAGCAGGCGCGGAGGCTTCTTCAGGGAGTAGATTTCGTATTTCATGAGCGGATCGCTGTCGGTCGCCTTCACCTGCAGCGCCACGACGAGCGAGCCCAGGCCCAGATCGATACCCATGGCATCGACATCGACCTCGGAGGCATCGGGCACAGCCCGCAGGTCCTGCCTTTCCCATCTGAATTTTGCCTGGCAGGCGTGTTTGGCGAATTCCCCACTGCGCTCGGGCCCCACGGATACTGCGACACCGGTGGTGGATTTGGCGTCGAAGCTGCCGAACCCTCCGCTGCACACGACACTGTGCGCCTGGGCGCCGGCTGCAATGGGCAAGAAACAGAAGATAGCCAAGAGGATCAACGTGCAGGCGAATTGGCGGCGTTGCAGATTCGACATGGCGATTTCTCGAACAATACCAACCGGATGGAGATTAGCACAAGCACGACTTCGGATGTGGTGACGCTCATGGGTGCATCAAACGGAAAAATTCCGGTCATTGCGGCTGGTCGTAATAGCCGGTATTCGTCCTCGCAGTGAAACCTGGCTTGCCGATTTGCACCTTCAAGTCGTGATATTCGTCAGGCCGGTCAGCGCGCGGAGGATCGAACGAGATGGTGTAGAAGGCAGTGGCGTCGGCGACAGAGTGGTTGATTTGAGCGACCAGGTCGTTATCCGGACCGAGGACGCGCCCGCCGCTCTGCGCCGCCACTACCTTCAAACCGAGGCAGGCAGGCTCGGCTTGGTTGGCTTGTTTCACCCCTTTTACATAATTCTGATAATCAGTCGAGCGAATGTCTCCTGTGCCCTCTGAGACGCTATACAGGGACATCCGCGCCTCACGCATAAGGTTGGAAAACCTAACGATCGCATCGAAATTCGCCTGCATATCGCGGGGTGAGAAATTAAATATCGGCCCATCGAGCATGGGCCAGCCGGATCCAATCCAGACCAGCAGCTTCTTGCCCGGCACATGCGCCGCGGGTTGAACAATGGAGCCCAACGACTTGGTACTGAACTGGAAACGTTCCAGATCGCCCCAGGCGCCCTGGGCGGGGCCAATGGTGCGCAATCTGGGTTGGAGTTGCTCCACAGCGGTAGCCAGCGCATTACCGTCAAGCGAGGGTTGGGCCGCGAGGGTGACACCGAGGTTAGTCATCAGCAGGACGGCTACCGGCTGGGCGAGATGTCCGCCGTTCTGGCGCAGAAACTTTTCGATTTCCTTACGAACAATGACAACATTGCTGTCCCCAACGTTCACCGTGTCGATAAGAAGAATGACTTCAGGCGGCAGGTTGTTGGCAGAAGGTCTTGGGTTATGAGGCTGGAAAGAGAGAATCTTCGCGGGCTGTTTATCGTCGAGCAGGGTGAAGTCGGCGCGTTCAAGGCCGGAGATAGGATTTCCTGCCTTGTCGGTCACTACGACATCAAGCTTGATGCGGCCCGTTGCGTGGTCAGGCGGGGGAGCGGGACGCTCGGCGAGGGTGGGCACCTGGGCAGCAGGCGCCTGCTCAGCGGGAACTGCCCCCTGCTGCGCAAGCAGACAGGCCGGGATGCAAATGATAAGTGCGAAACCGGCGCGACGCAGTCTATTCATGGGGCTATCCTCCGCGAAAATCCGCTGTGTGAGCTTGCAGGAAGTCTATTCTAACAGCCAGCCTGCCTGTGCCTGGCAGCGGATCTAGAAGAGCTTGAGGCGGATGACCAGACACTTCTTTAGGTTCTCCCGCATGCCCTTAATCAACTGCTGCGCCTGGTCCATGGCCTGGTCGGCATGATCGAAAAGCGATCGGCTCTGCAGCAGTTGTCCCAGTGTGCCCTTGCCCTCGTCCACGCTTTTAAGAATGCTGCCGAACCCTCCGCTGCATACGACACTGTGCGCCTGGGCGCCAGCTGCAATGGGCAGGAAACAGAAGATAGCCAAGAGAATCAACGTGCAGGCGAATTGGCGGCGGTACAGATTCGCCACGACGATTTCTCGAAAAATACCAACCGGATGGAGATTAGCATAAGCACGACTTCTGACGTGGCGACGCTCGTGGGTGCATCCAACGTAAAAATTCCTCTCATTGCGGCTGGTTGTAATAGCCGGTATTCGTCCTCGCAGTCAAACCTGGCTTGCCGATTTGCACCTTCAGGTCGTGATATTCGTCAGGCAGGTCAGCGCGTGGAGGATCGAACGAGATGGTGTAGAAGGCAGTGACGTCGGCGACAGAGTGGTTGATTTGAGCGACCAGGTCATTATCCGGACCGAGGACGCGTCCGCCGCTTTGCGCTGCCATTACCCTCAAGGTGAGGTCGGCAGGGTCGACTTGCTTGGCCTGCTTCAGCCCTTTTACATAATCCTGGTAGTCAGTCGAGTGAATGTCTCCTGTGCCCTCTGCAACGCTATACAGGGACATCCGCGCCTGACGTATAAGGGTGGAAAAACTAACGATGACATCGAAATTCGCCTGCTTGGCACGGGGTGAAAAATTGAATTCGGGCCCATCGAGCATGGGCCAGCCGGGTCCGATCCAGATCAGCAGCTTTTTGCCCGGCTCCTACGCCGCGAACTGAACAATGGAGGCCAACGACTTGGTGCAGAACTGGGCCCGTTCCAGATCGCCCCATCCCTGGGGGGGCCAACGGTGCGCAATCTGGTTTGGAGCTGCTCCACAGTGGTAGCCAGCGCATTTCCGTCACGCGAGGGCTGGGCCGCGAGGGTGACACCGAGGTTAGTCATCAGCAGGATGGCAACCGGCTGGGCGAGATGTCCGCCGTTCTGGCGTAGAAATTTCTCGATCGCCCGGCCCACGGTGACAACATACGGGTCCCCAACATTGACCGTATCGAACATAAGAATGACCTCAGGCAGCGGGTCCTCTGTTGGGGTGGTTGCGTTGTAGGCCTGAAAGGAGAGAATCTTCGCGGGCTGTTTGTCGTCGAGCAGTGTGAAGTCCTCGCGCTCGAGACCAGAGATCGGCTTTCCCGACTTGTCGGTCACTACGACATCAAGCTCGATGCGGCCCATGGCGTTGTCAGGCGAGGGAGTGGGACGCTCGGCGAGGACGGGCTCCTGAGCAGCAGGCGCCTGCTCAGCGGGAAC
>Ga0182013_10001201_pt1 | contig 35718 bp, 29 predicted proteins | sample 612S2MmetaG_FD_120487 | JGI IMG/M metagenome (GOLD analysis project Ga0182013, IMG submission 120487) | Permafrost microbial communities from Stordalen Mire, Sweden - 612S2M metaG | ecosystem: Environmental > Terrestrial > Soil > Wetlands > Permafrost | place: Sweden: Stordalen | collected... | reverse complement strand
TGACCGCGCCGTCGCGCCAGGTCCCGCCCAAGCCGTGGTGGGAGCAGTAGCACCAGGTTCGCGACAGATTTAAGGAAGGGGTTCTTCGGTGGTCACGCTCGACCGCTCCAAGCTCGTCGCCCCCGTGGTCGCGCAAGCCGCCGCGTTCGTGGTGGTGCTGGCGATCGGCGGTTTCACGCACCACGGCGGGACGGCGCCAGCCACCGGACCGACATCTGGGCCGACCCGCAGCGCCTCACCGCGCGCCACCTCGACCGCGCCGGCTAAGGACCAGGCCGCCAAGCTGACCGTCCAGGTGCTCCAGCAGGGCGCCCCCGGGCTGAGCGTGGCGGGCAGTGTGGTGAAGGTGCTGCAGAACGGTACGCTGACCACGGTGGCGTCCGGCACCCTGAACACGACGCTGGAATTCGCCGCGAACGTGTCCGCGGGGGACTACCAGGTCTGCGTGAAACCGCCAGCGGGCTGGACCAGCGTGACCAGGAACACGCATCCGCTGCATGGCTTCCTCTGCTCGCTGACCGCCGTCTCCTCGGCCCCCCGGACGGTCACGTTCCAGCTCACCCCGCCGGCCACAAAGGCCGGGGCATGAGCGGGCACAGCCGGCCCGGACCCGGCCGGCCCGGACCCGGCTCGCAGCCCGGCTCGTCGCCGCTGGCCTGGGCGCTGCTGGTGATCGCCGCGGCCCTGGTCGGTGGCCTGGCCGCCGCCGCCCTGGTACATACCTCCCTGCTCATCGCGGTGGTCGTGGCCGTGGTCCTGGGCGTCATCGCGGTCGCCGTCTTCCGCTCACCCGCCCGGACCGAGCCTTCCGCCCCCGAACGTCCGGCCCCCGAACGCCCCGCTCCGGGCCGTGCCGCCTTCCCGGACCCCCGACGCCAGCCGTCCAGCCCCACCCCGCCCCAGACCGATACCGTGGTCGAGCTGCTGCCCCTGCAGGCCCCGCCGAGGGAGAACAATTCCCGGCCGGGCGGCCAGTCGTGGTGGGACGCGGCCGCAGGCCCGCCGCCGCGGCCCAGCTCAGCGGCCCAGCAGGCGCCCGCGCCTGACCTGTCCACCTACCTGGCCGCTACCTTGGTCGCGCAATGCCCGCGGTGCGGAGCGTTCCGGCTCGACGCCAGGCGGGCGCGGCAGGGCTGGGATTTCCGCTGTGAGTCCTGCGAGTACACCTGGGCCTGGCAGCCGGGTACGCCGTGGCCGCCGGTCCGGGTCATGCCCGGGCGGCGCCGGGGATCGCGGCCGCCGTCGCCCTGATTCCGGTTACATCATCTGGAGGAAATGCATGTATGAGAGAGATATCAGCCGGAGGGATCCCGGCTGTGTGGTGTTCTTGCTCGACCGTTCTGATTCCATGAAGCAGGCGTGGGGACATAGCCGGGAAACCATGGCCGAAGGGGCGGCCCGGGCGCTGAACGAGACTCTGCTCGAGTTGCTGTTTACCTCGCAAGGTGAGCCGGGGAAGGCGCGGCACTATTTTGACGTCGGCATCTTCGGCTACGGGCTGCGCCCGGTGGGCGGCGGTGAGGGCGTGGAGCCCGCCTTCGGCGGCAAGCTCGCGGGCCAGCCGCTGGTGGCGCTGCCCGACCTGCGGGACAACCCGATCGCGGTGCGGGAGATGCCCTCGGTCGACGTCGGTGCCCCGCCGAGCCGGGTGCCGGTCTGGGTCGAGCCTGTGCACGGGTACAGGACCCCGATGTGCCAGGCCGTCGCGGTGGCCGGCGCGCACGTCTATGAGTGGGCCAGCGCGCATCCGGACTCGTTCCCGCCGATCATCATCAACATCACCGACGGCATGGTGACCGACAGCCCGTACGAGGGCGCCGGCCTGGATGAGTGGGCGCAGCGGCTGGTCAACATCCAGACCAGCGACGGGCCTGCGCTGCTGTTCAACGTCTTCCTGTCCCCGGCCGGGTCGGCCAAGCCGGTGATGTTCCCGGCGACCGATCACGGCCTGCCAGCCCCGGGGCCCGACCTGTTCCGCATCAGCAGTCTGCTGCCGCCGCCGATGGCAGCCAACGCGCTGAGCGCGGGGATACCGGTGGAACCGGGCGGCCGCGGGTTCGGCTTCAACGCCGACGCCACGAACCTGGTCAGGTTCCTCGAGGTCGGCACCAAGGTGGACGTGCGGGACTGACCAGCCATGCAGATCCAGATGGTGACCTTCAGCGTGGCCAAGGGCGGGCACGCGCCCGGTGAATGGCAGGACGGCGCGAGTGGTGGCGTGGTCGGCGACGGGACCGGCATGGCCCGGTTCATCGTCGTCGACGGCGCCACCGGCGCTTACGACCCGCTGCGCTGGGTGGACCAGCTGGTGACCTCGTTCGCGCCGCCTGACGGACCCAGGCTGCGGCCCGCCGCGATGCGCGCCTGGTTCGCCGCGATGCAGGACCAGTGGGCGGCCAGCGTGCCGGCCTTCGACAGCATCATCGAGGAGCGCAAGTTCCGCGAGGTCGGCTCGTTCGCCACCCTGCTCGCCTTCGAGCTCACCGAACTGGGCGGACCTGAGCCGTGCTGGCGTGCTGTCGCCCTCGGTGACACGGTGCTGTTCCACGTCCGGGCGGGGCGCCTGATCGCCACCTTCCCGCCGCTGGGACCCGGGGACTTCGGCACCTCGCCCGACGGCGTGCATACCCTGCGGACCAGCCTGGACCGGATGACCGAACGCCTGCTGACCGGGACCGGGGTGCTGGCGGCTGGCGACTTCCTCTTCGCGGCCACCGACGCGATGGCGCACTGGATCCTGCGGGCTATCGGGCGCGACGAGAAAAAAGTCTGGGCCACTTTGGGTAACCTGGTCCACCCCGATGTATTTGCCCGCTTTGTCGAGGATCAACGCAGGGAGCAGGACGGAGCGGCCAGGATGAAAAACGACGACGTGACGCTGATGCGGCTGCGCATGCTGGCGGATCAGCCCTCCTTCCTGCTGGCGTGCCGATGACCATGTTCCCCGCCGCCGGCGACTACTACAAGGCCGTGCAGGCGCCGGCCCGCGCGTTCACCGTGCCGAAGCTGCAGACCGCGGAGTTCGTGTGGGACAGCCTCGGTCCCACCCTGGCCCGGGGCAGCAGCGCCGTGGTGTTCCAGGCCGCGGTCGACGGCATCCCGCAGGCGCTGCGCTGCTACATCAGGAACGACGCCTCGAGCCGGGACCGTTACAGTGCGCTCGGCGACTACCTGGCCCGGTCCGACCTGAGCCCGTACGTGTCCGGCACCACCTGGCTGGACGGGGCGATCCTGGTCAACCGGGCGACCTGGCCGGTCTTGCAGATGAGCTGGATCGACGGCCGGAACCTCAACGAATACGTGGACTTCCTGGTGGCGGGCGGCAACGCCGTCGCGCTGGCCACGCTGGCCACCAGGTGGCGTGAGATGATCGCGCTGCTGCAGAGCTCGCAGTTCGCCCACGGCGACCTGCAGCATGGTAACGTCATGGTCGACCAGGAGGGTCGGCTCCGGCTGGTCGACTTCGACGGCGTCTGGATTCCGCAACTGGCCGGGCAGTCCCCGCCCACCGAATTCGGCCACCCGAACTACCAGCGCCCCGGCCCGCACGAATGGGGTCGCTGGCTCGATACGTTCTCCGCGCTGGTGATCTACACCTCGCTGGTCGCCCTGAGCAAGGACCCCGGCCTCTGGCTGGCCCTGTACAACTCCAAGAACCTCTTGTTCTGCCGGGGAGATTTCTCCGCCCCGTTCGAGAGCCAGGCCTGGAAGCAGCTGGCTGCGCTGCGCGACCCGCAGGTGACCGAACTGGTCAGGCGGCTGCAGGAGTGCTGCGATCCGGACTGGGTGTCGGACCGGAGCATGGAGAAGATACTCGAGGTGCCGGCCCCCGCGCCGCCGCCGAACCCGGCCGAGTTGCGCTGGTGGGAAAAGCAGCCAGGCACCTCCGCCGCCCGCGCCGAGCAGCCCACCCAGGTGCTACCCCAAATCACCCACCCCCCTCAACCCCCCCAGCAACCCCAAACCCCCCAGGCCGCGTCCGCGGCGCTGCCGGCCCCGCCTCCGTTGTCCGCGCCGCTCGGCGTGGCAGGCACCGGGCCGATGCCGCAGCTCCGCCAGACGATGGCGCCCCCTGGTGCGACCTGGTGGTCCGGCCCAGCGCAGGCCCAGACCCCAGCTCCCCCGGCTCCCTCTGCCCCGCCGGCCCCGCCGGCCCCGCCGGCCCCGCCCGCGCCCGCGGCCGCGGACAAGGTTCGGCAAGGGCAGCTGGCCGGCGCCATCTCGCTCGGCCTCGGCCTCGTGCTGCTGATCGTGAGCGGCTCCCACCACGTGGGCTTCCTCGTGTTCATCGGGCTCATCGCCGGGGCCTGGGGCCTGTGGCGGCTTGTCACCTTGAGCGGGAAGAACCGGGGTCAGCCCTGAACCCACTGCAACGGTTTCCAGTAGGCCAGCAGGTCGCTGTTGTTCGTACCGATCAGCACGCCCATGACCAGTTGCTGGTTGTCGGTGCTGACGATAATCGGGTCGTTCTGGGTGCTAACGTACTCCGCCACGCTGCCCGTCATGGTGGGCGAGTTGCTGGTGAAACTGTCCTTGCACTGGGGCACGAAGCTGACAAATTGCCGGTTTGTGGTGCACAATTGCGAACTCGCCGGAAACCTCACGCTGGTGAGGAACGACGTGAATCCGGCCTGCAGCGCTGTGGTACCGGAAAACAGGTAGTACTTGATGCTGGTCGCGGCCAGGCCCTGCAGATCGGTGCAGTCGGCCACCGCGGTCGCGCCCACCGAGATGCTGCTGGTGCGGCAATTGCCCTGGATGCTGGCCGGAATCATGTTCAGCAAGGTGTCATAGGCCGATGGCGGGCTGGGGTCGGGGTCCGGCGCCGGATCCGGTGACGCGGCCGGGGTGGTGCTCCTCCCACTCGACCCGGCCCCATTCGACCCGGCCCCATTCGAGCCGGTCCCGCCCTGAGCCGACGTGGTCGCCGCCGTCTTGGCCGGAAACGGACTCAGGTGCGCCACCGCCGCCACCCCCAGGTAGATGACGACCAGCGCGACCGCCGCGGCGACCCCGAGGGCATTGCGGTTCGGCCCCCGCCGCCCGCCCGCCCCCAGCCCCAGGGCCCGGGCGTATTCGCGCACCACCCATACGCACGCCGCCGGGTCAAGCGCGTTGGCTTCGGCCAGCGCGCGGGCGACGGACTGGATCGCGCCGTCGGTGCCTTCGCCCGCCATCCGCGCCCGCAGCAGCGCGGGCACGTCGGTCCGGGCCGCGCTGCCGATGAGGATGGTCTCCCCGGGCAGCTGACTTAGCCGGTCCCGGCAGATGCCGTCCATGATGGCCGGGTTCGCCAGGGCCTGCGGCCCGTACTGGGCTACCGCCGCTTCAAGCGCCCGCCGGGCGTCGCCGGACGGATCGATGACGTGCCCGTTCCCCTTAGTCACGAATGACCTCCCCACGAGGCATTTTCCTGCCAAACGGCCGACGGTTCCAGCCCTGCTGAACGGTTTTCCGCCGTGATGCGATTACCCCTGCGACACCGGGCCGGCGCCGAGCAGGAAGTCCCTGAAGTGCCTGAGCTGCCGTTCGACGTGGGCCGCGGGGACCGCGTGACCGGTGAACGGGTGGACCGATATGTCCTTGCCCGCGCTGATCTCGTTATACGCCGCGAACACCGTGGACGGCGGGCAGATCGTGTCCATCAATCCGACACTGAGCAGGCACCGCGCGGTAATCCGGCGGGCCAGCAGCGCGCAGTCTACGTAGCGCAAGGTGTCGAGCGCCGCCGGGATCTCATCGACGTTGTGGGCGAGGAACTCGGGCACTTCGGTGTAGGGCGGGTCCGGCGCCAGCGTGATGGCCCGCTGGATGTCGCAGAGGAAAGGCACGTCGGCGTGACAGACCGCGACCGCCCGCGGCGCCAGCGCGGCGGTGGCCAGCGCGAGCCCGCCGCCCTGGCTGATGCCGCTCACCGCGACCCGGGGCGCGCCCGCCAGCTCGCTGGCCGTCTCGACCGCCCGGACGGCGTCGGTGAACAGCCGGGTGTAGTAGTAGTCTTCGGGCCGGCCGATGCCCCTGGTCATCACCTGGGCGTTTTCCGGGCCGCCGGGCGGTTGCCGGTCGCCGGTCGCACCTGAGGTCCACCGGCCACCCTGGCCCCGGGTGTCCATGACGAACACGGAGTATCCCAGGGCGGGCAGCAGCGCGTGTTCCGTCGGCAGGCCGCGGCCGCCGCCGTAGCCGATGAACTTCACCACGACCGGGGTCAGCCCGTCCGCGCCGGCCGGCTGCAGGTACCACGCCTTGATCCGGTCGCCGCCCGCGCCGGAGAATTCCACGTCGTAGACCTCGACCGGGCGGTAAATGTCCGCTTCGTACCTGATGAGATCCGGCGGCCGGGCCTGCGCCCTGGCCTCGTCGAGCCGCCGCTGCCACCATCCGTCGAGTTCGGACGGCTCGACTGTTTCGGTGCGATATTCGCGCAATCGCTCCAGCGGGAGGTCAAACCAGGGCATTGTTTCTCCAGTTCAGCCAAGGCGCCCGAATCTAGCCCTACCATTTTCCTTGTGACGGAGGATCCTCGGGCACGCGGTGCGGGACGGCGCCACGGGCGGAAGGGTCCGCGGGGCCATCGCGTCGCCGCGCGTATCGCGCTGGTCCTTGGCCTGCTGGTGTTCGCCGTGTCGGCGGTTGGCCTGGCGGTCCAGCTGCTGCCCAGGCAGTTCACCGTCTCCCAGCAACGCCAGATCGAGGCGTGGCAGGTCAGCCGCCGGTGGCAGACGCTGCTCGCCGGGCAGATCTTCCCGGCTACGGTCTCCTACTCACTTCCCGCCACGGTGCTCCAGGACGCCAGCCCGCTCACCCTGACCGCGCTGCGAGTGGGCATCGCGCCGCAGCAGGCGAACTGCGCGAGGGGCGTGACCAACGCGGCGGCCGGGGCGATGCTGAGCCGGGCCGGATGCCGGGCCGTGCTCCGCGCGACCTACGTCAACTCCACCCGTAGCTATGCGATGACCGTCGGCGTCGCGGTGCTGCCCACCGGGGCCGAGGCGGCCGGCGCCAACGCCGGACTGGCCCAGCCGAGGCTGGCCGCGGCGGGTGACGCCTACGGGGCCGGCCGGCTCACCGCGGGCGTCAGCGTGGTCAGGTTCGCCGGCCCGGCGGGGGAGTTGTACGACTACAACCGGCAGATTGCCGCCAGCTTTACGGACGGCCCGTACGTCGTCATGTACGCGGCCGGGTATGCCGATGGCCGTCCGCGCGTTCCTGTCTCCCAGGATAAGTACGCCTACTCCGAGATGACCAGGATGGCTGAAGGGGTGGCCCAGTCGGTCGCGGCCACGCTCGGCGCGGCGCCGGCCCCGCCGCGCTGTCCGGGGGCACCGGGATGCTGAGCCAGAACGGGCGTCGCCGCCCTGCCCTGCTGGCCCCTGCCCTGCTGGCCCCCGCCAAGCTGGCCGCCAAGCTGACCGTCAAGCTGGCCATGTCCGGACTCGTCGTCTTCTGCGCCATCGCGCTGGCGGCGCTGCCAGGTACGGCCCGGGCGGCTGAGCCTCGGACGGCCTCGGCCGCGGCCATCGCCGATGCCATCCGGGACAACCAGGAGTGGGTCTTCGGCATGCTGAACGTCACCGCCGCGTGGCCGCGCAGCGAAGGTGCCGGCGTCACCGTGGCGGTGATCGACAGCGGGGTGGACCCCTACGTCAGCGACCTGATCGGGTCGGTCACCACCGGCCCCGACTTCACCGGCGTGAGCACCGCCCCGGCCAGCCAGAACTGGGGCGTGCACGGTACCTGGATGGCGTCACTGATCGCCGGTCACGGCCATGGCGGCGGCAGCGGCGTCCTCGGCGTCGCGCCCCGGGCCAGGATCTTGTCGATCCGGGTGATCCCTGACCGCACCGACCCGCATTACAGCCGGTACGAACGCGAACAGGAGGCCAGCATCCAGCAGTCGCTGGCGAACGGCATCAACTACGCGGTCGCGCGCGGTGCGCAAGTGATCAGCATGTCGATCGGCTACAGCGCGCCGAGCGGCACGGTCAGGGCCGCGCTGCAGCGTGCCTACGATCGTGGCGTGGTGGTCCTGGCCTCGGCGGGAAACTCGGGCGACCAGGCCGGTTCTGGCCGGTCCGGCCAGGCGCCCGAGTCCTTCCCCGCCGATTACCCGGGCGTGATCAGCGTGGGCGCCGTCGATTCCAGGGGCCGGGTAGCCAGCTTCTCCAGCGCCAACCTGTCCGTCCAGGTGGCCGCGCCCGGGGTGTCCGTGCCCGCGCAGGGCCGGGACGGCCAGTACTGGTGGGTCAGCGGTACCAGCCCGGCCTGCGCGCTGGTGGCCGGGGTCGCCGCGTTGATCAAGTCGAAGTATCCCCACCTCGCGCCCGACCTGGTCGCGACCGCCCTGACCACGACCACCACGGACCGCCCGCCCGGCGGCTACGACAGCCAGGTCGGCTTCGGCGTCGTCGACGCCACCGCCGCCCTGACCAAGGCCGCCCAGCTAGCCCACGCCCCACCCGTCGGCGCCACCCCCGCCGGCACCAGCTCCTCCGGCACCACCCGCGGCCCGGTCGGCGTCGCCGCCGCGGCCAGGTTCCACGGCACGATCCCGCCCGCGCCGGTGCCCGCGCGCGGACCCGGCCAGCTCATCGGTTTCGCGTTGCTCGCCCTGGCCTCCCTAGCCCTGGCCGGCGTCGCCGGAACCCGCCTAGCCTTCCTGCGCCGGGCTCGCCGATGACCTCCACCCCCGCCAGTGCTCCCCGCCCCCCCACCGACAGCAGCTCCCCGCCGGTCGACGACTTCGCCAGCCTGGTCCTCGACGTGGTGGACTCGATCCCCCCCGGCCGGGTGATGGCCTACGGCGACATCGCCGAATACCTCGCCGCGGGACCCGGCCCCCGCCAGGTCGGCCGGGTGCTGGCCGTCTATGGCGGCGCGGTGCCCTGGTGGCGGGTGACCCACTCCGACGGCACCCCCGCCCCCGGTCACGACAGCCGCGCCCTCGAGCACTACCTGGCCGAAGGTACCCCGCTCCGCTCCGCCCGCCCCCCCGTCCGCGTCGACATGTCCCGCGCCCGCTGGCCCGGCCACCCCAAACTCGAAAAAGATCGTGGAAATTCCGGCTTACCTGGAATTTCCGGGCAACTATGTGAGCGTAAGAAAATAACGTGAGTTTCCGGCGTGTCGCGACCGGCGGACAGCCTCGCGCCATTTGCGTGGTTTGCCATGATTGATCCCCGGCCATGCCGCAGCCCCGGCGTGCTTCCAGGTCCGCGCCGGCGCGCCGCTCCCATGAACGCGAAGTCACCTTATTTTGGATTGCTCACATAGTTACCCAGATCCGCCGCGGAAGCCAGATCCTCCACGCAAATCCCGCTGGCAGCGCGAAGACTGGGATTCCTGAGGCAGCCGGGACAAACGAGGCGGCTTTATTGCGGTGGATCTGGCTCCATGGTGGTTTAGGTGCACCCGGGTACCCCCAGACCACCGCCAAGCCCGAATCCACCGCACAAATCGCCCCCCCAACCCGCGGCACGCTGGGTGTTCGCTGGATCGGCGGTGAAATGTCAGTGGCGTCTGCTGGAATGCGTACTGATGGACTCTGCTCACGCACCCGCGTACCGCCTCGTCCGTCGGCCGTTGCCGACGGCGGCGGCGCCGCGCCTGGACGAGGCGCAGCAGCGGGTGGTGGACCACGCGGGCGGCCCGCTGCTGGTGCTGGCGGGGCCAGGCACCGGCAAGACGACCACGATCGTGGCCGCGGTGGCGGATCGGATCGAGCGGCGCGGGATCGACCCGGAGCGGGTGCTCGTGCTGACCTTCAGCCGCAAGGCGGCCGTCGAGTTGCGCGAGCGGATCACCGGGCGGCTGCGCCGCACCACCCGCGAGCCGCTGGCGATGACCTTCCACAGCTACGCCTACGCGCTGGCCCGCCGCGAGTTCGTGCTCGCGGGCGACGAGCCGCCGCGGCTGCTTTCCGCGCCCGAGCAGCTGCTCGAGGTGCGCCGGATGCTGCGCGGGGAGGCGCAGGACGGCGGCGCCCGCTGGCCCGAGCGGCTGAGGCCGGCGCTGGCGACCAGGGGTTTCGCCGAGGAGGTGCGTGACCTGCTGATGCGTGCGGCCGAGCGCGGACTGGACGGCCGTGGGCTGCGCCAGCTCGGTAAGCATAAGGACCGTGACGACTGGGTCGCCGCCGCCGGTTTCCTTGACCGGTACGCAGCCCGGTTCGACCTGGCGCCGGTACCCGCCTACGACTACGCCGAGATCGTCCGCATCGCCGCCGCGCTGCTCAGCCGGGAGGAGACCAGGCAGCGCGAGCGCGGGGCCTACGACGTGGTGCTTGTCGACGAGTACCAGGACAGCGACCCGGCCCAGGAGTCACTGCTGCTCGCGCTGGCCGGCGACGGCCGGGAGCTGATCGCGGTCGGTGACCCCGACCAGTCCATCTACGCGTTCCGGGGCGCCGACGTGGGGGCGCTCACCGAGTTCCCCCAGCGGTTCCGCGCCGCGGACGGCCAGCCGGCCCCCGTGGTGGCGCTGCGCACCTGCCGTCGCAGCGGCCCGGTCCTGCTGGCGGCGTCCCGCCGCCTGGCCCGGCGGCTGCCCGCCGCGCCGTCCGCGCCCGGCGGCTCGATCAGCCACCGGGACCTGATCCCGGCCCAGGACAAGGGCGAGATCCGCATCTTGATCGCGGACAGCTCGACGCAGGAGGCCGCGCTGGTCGCGGACACGCTGCGCCGCGCTCACCTGGCCGATGCGATCCCCTGGTCCTCGATGGCCGTGCTGGTCCGGTCGGCGGCCCGCCAGGTGCCGCTGCTGCGGCGGGCGCTGACCGCGGCCAGCGTGCCGGTCACGGTGGCCGGCGACGAGCTGCCGCTGGCGGACGAGCCGGGGACCCGGCCGCTGCTCATGTTGCTGCGCTGCGCGCTCCGGCCGGCCCGGCTGGACGAGCAGACCGCCGCCGAGCTGCTCTGCGGCCCGCTCGGCGGCACCGACGCGCTGGGCCTGCGCCGCCTGCGCCGGTCCCTGCAGCTGCTCGCCGAAGCCGCGGCCGACAAGCAACAAGGCGACCTGATCGCCGAAGCGCTGCGCGATCCGCGCGACCTGGCCGCGCTGCCCGACCGGGTGGCAGGCCCGGCCAAACGCGTGGCCGGCCTGCTGACCAAGGCCCGCGCCGTCATCGAGGCGGGCGGTGACGCCACCGATGTGCTCTGGGCCATCTGGGACGCCTCCGGGCTGGCCGGGCAGTGGCAGCAGGCCAGCGCGATGGGCGGTCCAGCCGGTGCCGCCGCGGACCGGGACCTGGACGCCGTGCTCGCCCTGTTCGACCAGGCCGCGCACTTCACCGACACCATGCCGCCGGGTGCGCCCGGGCTGTTCGCCGACAGCCTGGCCGGGCAGGAGATCGTCGGCGACACCCTGGCCGAGCGCGCGGTGCGCGAGGACTGTGTCCGGATCCTCACCGCGCACCGGTCCAAGGGCCTGGAGTGGGAGGTCGTGGTGGTCGCGGGCATGCAGGAGGAAACCTGGCCCGACCTGCGGCTGCGCGGATCCCTGCTGGGCGCGGGCGAGCTCGCGGAAACGGCCAGGCCCGACCCGGGGCCGGCCCGGGGCGCCGACGTGGACGCCGCGACGCTGGCCGCCAAGCTGCTGGCCGAGGAGCGGCGGCTGTTTTACGTGGCGGTCACCAGGGCCCGGCGGCGGCTGGTGGTCACCGCGGCGGGCGGTGAGGACACTGACCAGCGGCCGTCCAGGTTCCTGACCGAGCTGGCGAGCGACGACGTGCCGATCGAGCGGGTCGCCGATTCCGGGCACCGCTGGCTGTCCATGCCGGCCCTGGTCGCCGACCTGCGCCGGGCCGCCGCCGACACCGGGGCGGCGCCCGCCGTCCGGCAGGCCGCGGCCGGTCAGCTGGCCCGGCTGGCCGCCGCCGGGGTGCGCGCGGCGCACCCGCGAGCGTGGTATGCGCTGACCGAGCTGTCCGACACGGGCCCGATCGTGGCCGGGGGCGAGACCGTCCGGCTGTCCCCGTCCCAGGTCGAGTCGTTCACCAAGTGCGGGCTGCGATGGCTACTCGAGGCGGCCGTCGGCGCGGGCCGATCTGATGTCCTGCGCCACTTGGGCACCGTTATTCACGCCGCCGCCGTACTGGCCGCCTCCGGAGCTTCCGAACGGGACGTGGCTGATCGCATCGACGAGATCTGGCACCATCTGGACTTCGGCAGTGCCTGGTACAGCGCCAAGCAGCGGGCGCTGGCCGAGCGCATGGTCCGCAAGTTCCTGGCCTGGCACGCGGAGAACCCGCGTGAGCTCATCGCGGTGGAGCAGTCGCTCAAGGTCCGGATCGGCCCGGTGGAGATCACCGGCCGGGTGGACCGGCTGGAATCCGACGACCAGGGCCGCGCGGTCATCGTCGACCTGAAGACCGGCGGCAGCGCGCCGCGCGAGGACGAGCTCGACCGGCACCCGCAGCTCGGTGTCTACCAGCTGGCGGTGCTGCTCGGCGCGTTCGAGCGGCTCGGCCTGGCCGAGCCGGGCGGCGCCGAGCTGGTCCAGGTGGGCAAGGCCGCTGGCGTGACCATGCGGGCCAAGGTGCAGCGGCAGGGCGCGCTCGCCGAGGACGCCGAGCCCGGCTGGGCCAAGGACCTGGTGGAGACGGTGGCGGCCGGGATGGCAGGCCCGGTCTTCGAGGCCAAGGTGAACCCCGGCTGCCGCACCTGCCCAGTCGCCTCCTGCTGCCCGGTTCACCCGGACGGCGAGCAGGTCATCCCGTAACCGGCCGCGCGGCCAGCGCGTCGGCGGCCTCGTCCGCGATCGGCGGGATCAGGTCGTCGATGGCCAGCACGTGCCGTAGCGCGGTGGCGTAGGCGACCTCGTAGGCCTGCGCTTCCGGCACGTCAACGTCGGGCACCACGCCGGTGCCCTGCCAGTTCGTCCCGGTCACCGGATTGACCGAACGGGCGAACGGGATGGCCATGTGCACGGCCGCGCTGACGCCGAACGGCCGGGTCGGGTGGGCGCCGCCGCCGGTCCTCTCGCCGATCACCTGCGCGCGGTCAAGGGCCTGCAGCGTATAGGCGAAGTCCTCGCCGCCGGAAAACGTCCGGGCGCTGGTCAGCACGTAGACCGGCCGGTCGAGGTAGCGGGGGCCCGGTACATAGGGCAGCGCCCAGAACTGGCGCGTCTGGCCGGTATCGGCGTGGAAGATGTCGTTGAGATGGGTGGGCCGCTCGTCCACCAGGTAGCTGCACCAGAAGACCACGCCGTCCGGTGAGCCGCCGCCGTTGCGTCGCAGGTCGATGATGAGCGCGTGGGTCCCGGCGACGAGCTCCATCGCCGCCGCGATGGCCGGCCCCGCGTTGGCCGGGTCAGGGACCCGGCGTACGTCGAGGTAACCGACGTTGCCTGGTAGCCGCTCGACCCGGTGGATACCGAAGTTGTCCAGCCGTCCCAGCTGGCGCATGGCCAGCCGCCTGGCCTCGTGACCCTTCAGGCGCTCCGGGTCGGGTCCGGGCCGGGGACCGCGAGCCGCCGGTCTTGTCCCGTCCCGCCCAGGGACGCCGCCGAGCCGCAGCGCCAGGTGCTTGTCCGCGGTGACCTCCTGCAGGTGGCTGGTGACCAGCTCGGTGAGCGTGATCTCGTCCAGCTGGTCGTACTCGCCGCCCTCCAGCCTGGCCTGCACCGCGGCGGCGGCCCGCTCGGCCAGTTCGGGAAGTACGTAGTTGGCGCGCAGCAGCGCAAGCGCCGTCGTCACGATCTCGCGGCCGGACAGTTGCTCGGCGGCCAGCGACCCGTCGTCGGGCATGGCGATCCGCGGGGTGTCCGGGTCCGCGTCGTCGAAGGTGAACTCGAGCCGCCGCGCCGCGGGCAGCCGGAGCGAGAGCTCGCGCCGGAGCGTGTCCATCCCCGCCTGGTGGGCGTCCTGCCAGGTGGCCAGGGCGCGCTCGTAGTTCTCCCCTTCGCCCGGCGGCGGGAGGAACACCCGCACCATCAGCTGCCCGGGCTCGATCGCCGGGTCGTCCCCTGGCCGCAGCAGCACGGCCCGCTGCACCGCGCCGTCGCCGAAGCGTTCCTGCATCTCGTGGTTGAGAACCCGTTGGATCTGCTCAATCTCGGCCCGTTCCATGGCGGCGCCTCCGTCCCCGGTTACCCTGTCAACGTCGGCCACCGCCGGCCGGTTCCGGCCCAAGCGGCCGCCAAATGTCAGTGGTGTCTGCTGGAATACCAGTGTGACCACAGTCATCGACCGCACGGGCCAGATCGGTCCGGTCCAGCTGGCCCGGCTGCTGCGGCTGCCGGAGCCGACGGCGGAGCAGGCCGCGGTGATCAGCGCGCCGCTCGGGCCGATGGCCGTCATCGCCGGGGCAGGCTCGGGCAAGAGCGAGACGATGGCGGCCCGGCTGGTCTGGCTGGTCGCCAACGGGATGGTCCGCCCGGACCGGGTGCTCGGGCTCACCTTCACCAGGAAGGCCGCTGCCGAGCTCGCCGACCGGGTGCGTTCCCGGCTGGACCGGCTCCGCCGGGCTGACCTGGGCGGCAGTACGCCAGCGGGCACTGGCGCCGCCGACGCAGGTGACCCGTTCGGCGGCGATCCGGTGATCGGCACCTACCACGCCTACGCCGGGCGGCTGGTCGGCGACAACGCGCTGCGCGAGGGGCTCGAGCCGTCCATGCGGCTGATCACGCCCGCGCTGTCCTGGCAGCTCGCGGCCGGGATCGTGGCCGGCTACGACGGGCCGATGGACGAGATCACCTGGACCCCGCAGACGGTGACCGCGGCGGTGCTCGAGCTGGCCGGCGATCTCGCCGAGCACCTGCGCGCGGCGGACGACGTCTGCGCCGTGGGCCGGTGGCTCACCACGGAGTTTGACGGGTTGCCGGGGCGAGTACCCGCGGTCGTTCGGAAGATAATGGACACCCAGCGGGCGCGGGAGCAGTTGCTGCCGCTGGTCGAGCGGTACGCGGCGGCCAAGGCGGCCCGCGAGGTGCTCGACCACGGAGATCAGGTGGCCCTGGCGGCCCGGATCGCGGCCAGGCACCCGGAGGTCGGCGCGGCCGAGCGGGCCCGCTACCAGGTGGTCCTGCTTGATGAGTACCAGGACACCAGCCATGCGCAGCTGGTGCTGCTGCGGTCCCTGTTCGGCGGCGGGCATCCGGTGACGGCGGTCGGCGACCCGTGCCAGTCCATCTACGGCTGGCGCGGCGCCAGCGCGGGCAACCTCCGGCGCTTCACCGTCGACTTCCCGCTGGTCGCCCGCGTCCGGCCGGTCGGCGCCTCGGCCTCCTCCGGCCCCGCGCCTGTGCTGCTGCTTTCGACCAGCTTCCGGAACGCCGCGCGGGTGCTCGACGCCTCCGCCGCCATCCAGCAGGACCTGCGGTACGAGGCCCCTGATGTGCCCCGGCTGGTGTCAGGCCCGGACCGGGCCGAGCGAGGGACGGTGGCCTGCGCCCTGCTCGACACGGTGCTTGACGAGGCGGAATGGGTGGCCGGGCAGGTCGCCGCGCTGCTCGCGACCGAGCCTGGCTGCGCCCCGGACGGGCAGGCGTGGCCGGACCGGCGTCCGGCGGGGGTGCGGCCGAGCGACATCGCCGTGCTGTGCCGGAAACGATCGCAGTTCGTGCCGCTGCGGCGCGCCATCGAGGGCCGCGGCGTCCCGGTCGAGGTGGTCGGCCTGGGTGGCCTGCTGGTGGTGCCCGAGGTGCAGGACGTGGTGGCGACGCTGCGGGTGCTGCACGACGCGGGCGCTTCGGACGCGCTGGCCCGGCTGCTCACCGGGCCGCGCTGGCGGATCGGACCGCGGGACCTGGTCGCCCTCGGCCGCCGCGCCCGGGCGCTGGCCCGCGGCGAAGGCGACGGCCGCCCCCCGGCCCCCGGCCCGGCCGGCCCGGCCGACCCGGCCGACGCGCTGGCGGAGGCGATCACCGACCTGACCGCGCAGACCGGCAGCCTGGTGGAGGCGCTGGACGACCTGGGCGAGCCGGGCGCCTACTCGCCGGTCGGCTACGCCCGGATGCACGCGCTGGCCGGTGAGCTGCGGCGGCTGCGCGGGCAGGTCGGGCGGCCGCTGGCCGACCTGGCCGCCGAGGCGGAGCGGATGCTCGGCCTGGACGTCGAGGTGGCCGCGCGGCCGGGCGTCGACCCGGTCGCCGCGCGCGCCGACCTGGACGCCTTCACCGACGTCGCGGCCGCGTTTACCGGCGAGGGCGCTGAGCCGACGCTTGGCGCGTTCCTGGCCTACCTGACCGCGGCGCAGCAGGAGGAGTTCGGGCTGGAGACCGGGCGGGTGGGCGAGTCGGACTCGGTCAAGCTGCTGACCGTGCACGCGGCCAAGGGCCTGCAGTGGCCGGCCGTGTTCGTGCCCGGCCTGGCGCTGGGGGAGCGGTCCCAGGTGTTCCCGGCCCGGCCCCGGGTCTCCACCCGGTGGACAGACAACGCGCGGCTGATCCCGTTCAGCCTCCGCGGTGACGCCGGCGACCTGCCCGGGCTGTGCGGTCTCGACCCCGCTTCGCTCGAGGCGTTCACCGAGGCCAACGCGGCGCGTGACCTGGCCGAGGAGCGCCGGCTTATGTACGTCGCGAGCACCCGGGCGGCGTTCTGGCTGGGCTGCTCGGGCTTCTGGTGGGGGGAGGGCGGCAGCAGCCGCCTGGGCCCGTCGCCGTTCCTGACCGAGGTGCGCTCCTCCGGCGTGGCGCAGACCTCCGTCTGGGCCCCGGCCCCCGCGCCGGACGCGGAGAACCCGCTGCTGGCCACGGTGGATACTGCCGCCTGGCCCGGCACCCCGGCCGGCCGCCACTACCAGGCCGTCCGCGAGGCCGCCCTGATGGTGGAAGATGCGCTGGCCCGGGGCCCCCGCCCCCAGCCGCCCCCGTTGAGCCAACGGGACCAGGCGCTGGTCACCGCGTGGAGCCGGGACGCAGACCTGCTGCTGGCCGAGCGCGCGCAGCGCCGGGGCGACGGACCCACCGAGGTCGTGCTGCCCGCCCGGCTGTCGGTGTCGTCGCTGGTGGCGCTGGCCCGGGATCCGGCCGGGCTAGCCCGCCAGGTGCGCCGGCCCATGCCGCGCCCGCCGGCCCGGCAGGCCCGCCGGGGCACCGCGTTCCACCAGTGGCTGGAGCAGCGGTACGGTCAGCAGCTGCTCATCGACGACAGCGACCTGTTCGGAGCCCCCGACGACCCGCAGGCAACCGATCTCACCGAGCTCCGGGCGCGGTTCGAGCGCAGCGAGTGGGCTGACCGCTGGCCGCAGGCGGTCGAGGTGCCGTTCGAGACGCTGGTCGGCGACCGGCTGGTCCGCGGCCGGATCGACGCGGTGTTCGGCTCAGTGTCCGGCGGGGGCCCGGACGGCGGTTACGACGTGGTCGACTGGAAGACCGGCAGCCCGCCGCGGTCCGACGCCGAGCGGCACGCCGTCTCCGTCCAGCTCGCCGCCTACCGCCTGGCCTGGGCGGCGCTGGCGGGCGTGCCGGTGGCGGCGGTGCGGGCGGCGTTCTACTACGTCGCGCACGAGACGACCGTCCGTCCCGCCGACCTGCTCGACGAGGCTGGCCTGGCCGCGCTGGTCGAGCAGCTGCCCCTAGGGGCGTAGCGAGGTGGTCAGGAGCAGCCCTATTCGAGGTACCGCTCCACCGTCTCGACCTTGGCCGTGAGCGCCCCGGTCACGCCCGGCCGCACGTCCGCCTTGAGCACCAGGCTGACCCGGGGTGCCCGGGCCGCGACGGCGTCCACAGCCCGCTTGACCACCGCCATCACCTCGTCCCAGTCGCCTTCGATGGTGGTGAACATGGCGTCGGTCCGGTTCGGCAGCCCGCTGTCCCGCACCACCCGGACCGCTTCGGCCACCGCCTCGCCGACCGCTTCGCCAGTCCCGATCGGTGTCACAGAAAACGCGACAAGCACGCCCCGCTCCTCTCGCCAGTTAAAACAAATTTATCCGAACGAAACGTGGTGCATCTCCCACGCCAGCCACTCAAGCCAGCCCAGCCAGCCCGCCCGCGACCCCCTCGGAAATATATAAACCATGAAAATGCCTGATCAGGCCGACATCACGAATGATCTTGGTGGCCAAGCGCCCTGAACAGGCCACACAATGACGGCATGACCGTTTCTCTGCTGGCGTCCAAGTCGGGCCCCGGTGCCGAGGCGGACGCCACCAAGGGCACCGCCGCGGCGCCGCTGCTTTCCGTGTCCGGGGTGAGCGTCAGCTACGGCCCGGTGCGTGCCCTGATCGACGCCAACCTGGACGTGCGCTCGGGCGAGCTGGTCGCGCTGGCCGGGGAGAACGGCGCGGGCAAGACGACCCTGGTGCGCTGCATCGCCGGCGATGTGGTCCCGGCGGCCGGCGAGATCTTCCTGGCGGGCAAGCGGGTGCCGTCCGATCCGGCCGGCGCGGCCAAGCTCGGGGTCTCGGTGGTCTGGCAGGACCTGGCGCTGTGCGACAACCTGGACGTCGCGGCCAACATCTTGCTCGGCCAGGAGTCGCGGCGGCTGATGAGGTCGGACACCCGCTTTCACGGGGCCGCCGCGGATCTGCTGAGCTCGCTGCGTATCCCGTTGAAGGACACCACTCTCAGCGTCCGCTCGCTGTCCGGCGGTCAGCGTCAGCTGGTGGCGGTGGCCCGGGCCATGGGGCGCCGGCCGCGGTTGCTGGCCCTGGACGAGCCGACCGCGTCGCTCGGCGTGAAGGAGTCGGCTCAGGTCGAAGAGCTGATCATGGGCCTGCGGGAGCAGGGCACCACGATCGTGCTGGCCTGCCACGACATCGATCAGATGTTCCGGCTGGCCGACCGCGTGGTCGTGCTGCGCCAGGGCCGGATCGTGGCCGACCTGCGTCCGGCCGATGCCCATCCGGACGACGTGGTGGCGCTGCTGTCCGGCCAGCAGATCGACACCACCGCCCGCCGTCAGCTCACCCGGCTGCACGGGCTCACCGACCGGCTGGTCTCGGCGGACCCGTCGTCCAGCCTGTCGCTGATCTTGTCCGCGCTCGGGGCGGCGCTGAGCAGCGAACGGCTGTGCATTCACCTGGTCTCGGACCGGACCCTGTTCTGTGCCGTGTCGCTCGGGTTCACGCCCGGCCAGCTGGACCCGTGGGACCGGCTGCCGTTCGGGCCGGGCGGCGGCCCGGTGGGCCTGGCCGCGGCCGACGAGCGACCCGTCATCGCTGACAACGTGCGCGTCGGCGCGGCCTGGCGCACCTTCCGTGACCTGGCCAAAACGGTGAAGGTCGCCAGCTCGTGGTCGGTGCCTGTGCTCGGGCCGACCGGGCTGAGCGGCGTGATCACGGTCTTTCGCACCGAGCACGGCGCGCCGCAGCGCGACGAGCTGGATCTCGTCACCGTCTATGCGGGTTACGCCGCCAGCGCCATCGAACGTGACCGGCTGCTTGACCAGGTGACCACGAGAAACCGGGTGCTTGAGACGATCAGGGAGATGCTGGAGACACTGGCAGGCCCGGTGCTCGTCGGTGACGGCCTGATCGTCGCGCTGCAGTCGCTGCGCCTCGGCCTGCAGGCCGAGGAGGTGGCGCTGATCACCCAGCCCGCGGGCCAGCCCACCCGCTGGCGCGCCTACGCCGGACCGCAAGGCACCGATCCGTGCGGCGCCACGCCGTCGCTGCGCGAGATGTCCGACAGCGCGCTGTCCAGCACGGACCCGGACGGCGTGGCCCGGGAACTGCGCAGCAGCCGCAGGCAGCGGGCCCGGGCCGTGGCCTTCGTGGCGGCCGGCGGCCCCACCGTGCTGATCGCGAGCTGGCGCCGGGTGCCGCCGACCAAGGAGGAGACAGCGCTGATGGAGGACGCCGCCAACTCGCTCCGGCTGGCGCTGGAACGGGAAGAAGCCGGGCACGCGCACCAGGAGGCGACGGCGCTGCGCCGGTCGCGGGAGCTGCAGCGGGGTTTCCTGTCCCGGCTCAGCCACGAGCTGCGGACCCCGCTGACGGCCATCAGGGGGTACGCGTCCAGCCTGATGCAGCCGGATGTGACCTGGGATCGCGACTCCCAGGAACGTTTCCTGAACCGGATCGCCGCGGAGTCCGCCCGGCTCGGCCGCCTGGTCGATGACCTGCTCGACTTCTCCGCGATCGAATCGGGCATCATGCGCCTGCAGCGGGACTGGTGTGACATCCGGCTGGTGCTCGAGGCGGCGATCGGCTGCCTGCCGCCGGGCTGCGCCGGCTCGGTCGCGCTCACCTGTGAGCCCGGCTTGCCGGTGGTGTGGGCCGACCACGACCGGCTGGAGCAGGTGTTCGTGAACCTGCTGAACAACGCGTTCGGCCATAACCCGCCGGACACCCGGGTGCAGGTCAGCGCCACGGCCGGGTCGGACCAGGTGGTCATCAGCGTGCACGACGACGGCGGGGGCATGCCGCCGGAGCTGGCGGCCGCGCCGTTCGAGCCCGGCCGTCACCCGAGTCGTAAGAGCGCAGGCGCCGGTCTCGGCCTGTCCATCGCGAAGGGCATCGTGCAGGCGCACGGCGGCGTGATCGAGCTGATCCCGCAGCGCGCGGGCACCTGCTTCACGGTGTCGCTGCCGGTCGAGGCCGAGCTCCTTGACCCGAGCCGGACCACCGGGCCCCATGCGTTGACGGACCCGAAAGGAAACAGGAATGACGGCGATGACTGAGGCGGCCCGCAAGACCTGCGCGCTGGTGGTGGAAGACGATCCCAACATCGTCGACCTGATCCGGTCCAACCTGGCCGTCCGGGGCTTCGACACGGTGGTGAGCGTGGACGGGATGCGGGCCTTGCAGCTGCTCGAGACCGAGGACCCGGACATCGTGCTGCTCGACCTCATGCTGCCGGAGGCCGACGGGTTCGAGCTCTGCCGCCAGATCCGCGAGCGCTCGCCGGTGGCCATCATCGTGGTGTCGGCCCGCGGCGGCGAGCGGGACAAGGTGACCGCCCTGCATATGGGGGCGGACGACTACATGACCAAGCCGTTCAGCATCGAGGAGCTGCTGGCGCGGATCGCCGCGACGCTGCGCCGGACCCGGCCCGCCGCGCCCACCGAGCAGCAGCCGTCGCCGGTCATCGTGGTCGGCGATATCGTCATCGACCTGGCCTTGCAGCAAGTGACGCAGAACGGCCAGCCGGTCCACCTGACCCCGACCGAGTTCGCCCTGCTGCGCGAGCTCGCGGTCAACCGGGGCAAGCTGCTGACCCACGCCCACCTGCTCCGCCGGGTGTGGGGGCACGGGTACGAGACCGAGACCGAGTACCTGCGCGTTTACGTCCGGCGGCTGCGGGCCAAGCTCGAGGCGGAGGGCAGCGCGCCACTGATCCTGACCCAGCCCCGGGCCGGTTACCGGCTGGCCCCCGAGTGAGCCCCCGGATCACTTATTAATAACGCGCAGATGACGAACGCGAATCAGGATGAGCACGAGAAGATTGCTGTTCACGGTATCTTCACGAATTGCTGACGATGTTAAGGCCACGTTAATTCCCGGCCCTCTAAGGTCGTAGTCAAGACGCTAAGGCCGCGAAGTTCGGCCAGGCCAGCGACGTCATAACGCATGCCTGGATGCGGCACTTCCTTCCTACTTTCTTACGCAAGGTGGTTCAAATGATTCAAATGGCTAGGAAGGGGGCTGTTGTAACGTCAGTGTCGCTGGCCTTGTGCCTCGCCGCTGCCGCCTGCAGCAGTTCCTCTACCTCCTCCGCGGGCGCTGGAAGTACCGCTTCTTCCACCAGTTCCTCTTCGGCGTCGGTGCCGATGATTTCTATCAGCTCGTTCGACCGGTCCTTCTCGGCCATGGCCGCGCTGAAGCCGCTGGTCGCCATGGGCAAGGGCAACGTGGCCGCGATCCTGCCCGACACCGTGTCCTCGGCCCGGTACACCGAGTTCGACGCGCCCTACCTGGCCCAGGCGATGGCGGCGGCGGGGCTTACCTCCTCGCAGTACAGCGTGCAGAACGCGCAGGGCAGTGACTCGACCGAGCTGTCCGACGCCCAGACGGCCATCACCAAGGGCGCGACCGTCCTGATCATGGACCCGCTTGACTCCGGCGTCGGCGCGCAGATCGAGTCCTACGCCCATTCCCACGGTGTCGCCGTCATCGACTACGACCGGCTGACCCTCGGCGGCAGCCGTTCCTACTACGACAGCTTCAACAACGTGCTCGTCGGCACGAAGATCGGCCAGGGCTTCACCGCCTGCGTCACCGCCTGGAAGGTCGCCAAGCCGGACGTGCTGGTGATGAAGGGTGACCCGACCGACAACAACGCCACCCTGTTCGCCCAGGGCTACCTGGCGGTGCTCGACCCGCTGTTCGCCAACAAGACGTACACGCTGGCCGGCATCCCGGCCGGGACCTGGACGCCGAACGTGGCGCAGAGCGAGTTCGAGCAGGAGTACACCGCCCACAAGGGCATCAACTCGGTGCTCACCCCGAACGACGAGAACGCCGCGCCGATCATCCACTACCTGCAGACGTCGCTGCACGTCAAGGCCAAGACCTTCCCGGTCACCGGCCAGGACGCGACCCTCGTCGGCCTGCAGAACATCCTGTCCGGCTACCAGTGCGGCACCGTGTACAAGCCGATCTACCTCGAGGCGCAGGCCGCGGTGGCGCTGGCCATGTACGCGCGGGCCGGCAAGACCCCGCCGAGCACCCTGGTGAATGGCAGCACGACCGACTCCAAGACCAGCACCGCGGTGCCGTCGGTCCTGCTCACCCCGGAGTGGGTGACCCCGACTAACATGAACTCGACCGTCATCGCGGACCAGTTCGTGAAGGCCAGCCAGCTCTGCGTCAGCACCTTCGCGGCCGAATGCAAGGCTGCCGGGATCTCGTCGTAATGAGCACCTTGAAGGTAAGGAGGCGCGCCCGGTGACCAATCCGAGCGCAGACGACGCCCGGCCCGCTCCCGCGGGCCGGGCGTCCGCCCCCGTCTCGGCCGGGGTCGATGGGGCCGCTGGGGCCGTTCCGCTGCTGCACCTGGTCGACGTGGGCAAGAACTTCGGCCCGGTGCGCGCGTTGAGCGACATCACCCTGGACGTGCCGGCCGGCCAGGTGACCGCGCTGGTCGGTGACAACGGGGCGGGCAAGAGCACGCTGATCAAGACGATCTCGGGCATCTGGCATCAGGATCACGGCGAAATCCTCTGGCAGGGCAAGCCAGTCCACCTGCACTCCCCGAAGGACGCCACCGACCTCGGCATCGCCACCGTCTACCAGGACCTGGCGCTGTGCGACAACCTGGACATCGTGGCCAACATGTTCCTCGGCCAGGAGCCGCGCCACTTCTTTCAGGTGGACGAGATCGCGATGGAGAAGGCGGCCAAGCAGACCCTGGCCGACCTGTCCGTGGTGACGGTCCGCTCGGTCCGCCAGCCGGTGGGGTCGCTGTCCGGCGGTCAGCGCCAGGCCGTGGCGGTGGCCAAGGCCGTGATGCGCCAGGCCAAGCTGGTGATCCTGGACGAGCCGACGGCGGCCCTCGGTGTCACCCAGACCCGGGTGGTGCTTGACCTCATCCAGCGGCTGAAGAGCCAGGACATCGCGGTCATCGTCATCTCGCATAACCTCACCGACGTGATGGCGGTCGCGGACCGGATCGCCGTGCTGCGCCTGGGCCGCATGGTCACCGTCGGGCCGAAGTCGCAGTTCGACGCCCAGTCCATCGTTGAGCTCATGACCACGGGTACCTCCGCGCGCGTCGCCCCGCCCGCCGGGACGTCACAGCCGGCCGGGCAGTCATCAGGGAGCCCCAGTGAGCACTGAAGTCGAAGAGCCGCCGTCCGACTCCGACGAGGTCGCGACCGAAATCGCCGCGTCCGCCGCCCCCGACATCATCGCGAACTCGCTGGGCGAATACGCCAGGATCTGGCTGACCAAGGTCCGCAGCGGGGAGAGCGGCGCCCTGCCGGTCATCCTCGGCCTGGTCGTCATCGTGGTGTACTTCCAGGTCCGCAGCTCCCTGTTCTTGTCCGCGGGCAACCTGGTCAACCTGATGACGGCGGCGGCGTGGATCATGATGCTGGGCATGGCCGAGGTGTTCGTGCTGCTGCTCGGCGAGATCGACCTGTCGATCGGCTACACCTCCGCGATCGGCGCGACCTTCACGCTCTGGATGCTGCAGCCGCCGCACCCCTGGCCCTGGCCCCTCGCGGTGCTGGTCGGGCTGGCCGTGCCCGCGCTCTGGGGCGCCGTCGAGGGCGTGATCATCACCTGGCTCCGGCTGCCGTCTTTCGTGGTCACGCTGGCTGGCCAGTTGCTGGCCCTGGGCTTGTTGCTTGAAGTCATGGATACCGCCGCCCCCGGTGGCGGCGGGACCATCCGGCTCTACCCCGGCGTGCTCACCGATATTGAGGGCGGCAGCATGAGCCCGGTGGCCGGCTGGATCGCCATGGCCGCGGCCGTGGCGCTGGCCGCCGCGCTGTTCATCGTCCGCGACAGCCGCAGGCGGGCGAGCAAGCTCGCCGCGCCCCCGGCCAGCGTGACCGCCCTGAAGATCGCCGTGATGGCGATCGCGGGCGTGGTCGTCGTGCTCATCGGCAACGTCGACCGCGGTACCGCCCTGGTTGTGGTGCGCGGCGTGCCGTGGGTGGTGCTGCTGATCCTGGTGGTGGTCGTGGCCTGGAGTTTCCTGCTCGGCCGGACCCGGTTCGGCCGGTACATGTACGCGATCGGCGGCAACGCCGAGGCGGCCAGGCGGGCCGGGATCAACCTGAGCCGGATCCGGATCGCCGCGTTCGCGCTGGCCGGGCTGACCGCGGGCATCATGGGCATCATCTACGCCTCCCTCCTCGGCTCGGTCTCCACCGATACCCCGGGCGGGCAGAACGTCCTGATCGCGGTGGCCGCCGCGGTCATCGGCGGGACCAGCCTGTTCGGCGGACGCGGCCGGATGCTGGGCGCGGTCCTCGGCGGGCTCATCGTCGCCGTGATCTACAACGGCCTGGAACTGCTCGGCCTGGGCTCCGCCCCGCAGTACATGTGGACCGCGGCCGTCCTGCTCGCCGCCGTTACCGTGGACACCCTGGCCCGCCGCAACCGTCCGGACACCTAACCCCGCTGGTCGACATGAGTCTGCGCCTACGGCGGCCGCCGTAGGCGCAGACTCGGCCGGGTTTACCAGCCGGTCCAATTCTCATAGACGCTACCGCCCGGCTGCACGCAGCTATCGCCGTAGAGGTACTTCTCATTTGCCGGACTATTGACCGCAATCTCCATTCCGACTCCAAAGCCAGCGCTAGATAGGTGACCTGTGTTGCAGGATCCGCCATACCATGCGCCACGGCTATCGTTACACCCGCCCAGTGTTATGCCACCGCCTACTCCGTTGGGCGCTTCGATGCACAGACCGGTACTCTGCGCGTCCTCGAACTGGTAGCAGACGCCGGCCTGACTTGTTAGTCCCATCCTTGACATCGGCGCAGTACTGGCTCGCGTTGGCCAGGCAGAGTGATGGTCGGGGCCGCGGCGGCTGGCGCCGCTGTCCCGGCCAGAAATCCGGCCGAGCATACCCGCTGCGAGCAATGCGCTCACGATAAACGAGAGCGCCGCCCGCGTCTTCTGATAAACATGATCGGACCTCCGTAGGTAACGTGGGAATCGTTGATCAGCTTCGGCTTTAGGCTTGGCTCCTCCGGTTCCAGGAAATGCTGATCTAACCCCCAGCAAACGCTAATCTCAGACATAAAGGACATCGGCAATGCTGGTAATGGTTATCATTAAAACTGATAACGCCTCGCCAGCTGTTCGCCCCGGCCGGAACCGGCGGCCGGCCACCAATGCCGCCGTACCCAGCAGCGTCTCTCGGTGACCAAGCCCGATCGCGCGTCGCGTTCCTTGGCAGAAGGGCATTATTTCGAACGGCCCGTGGTGCATGCTTTATTGATGGTGGGCAGGTATACGGAGGTGAAACGCCCCCGGACCGACGCGCAGCAGGCCCCTGCCCGCGGCCGTCAGGACGGGCGGCTTCCCCCCCCGCCCTCGTCGCCGTCTCGACCGTCTTGCGGCCCGGAAACGCGCCGGTCCGCCGTTTAGGAGTGCCGATGCGCCTTGCTCTGCTCTCGTCTGAGGACATGACCGCCGACCAGGTGGACTTGTACCGGGAGATCCTGTCCGGCCCGCGCGGTCAGGGTCCGCGCGCCATCCAGCTCTCCGACGGGACCGGCGGCCTGGCCGGCCCGTTCAACGCGATGCTGTACGCGCCGTCCGTCGGCCACGCGCTGCAGGAGCTCGGCGCCGCGATCAGATTCCGGACCAAGCTGACACCCCGGGTCCGTGAAATGGCGATCCTGGTGGTGGCGCAGGCCTGGGACTGCGGCTACGAGCAGGCCTCACACGAGCCGATCGGGCGTGCGGCCGGGCTCACCACGCCGGAGATCGAGGCCCTGCGGTCCGGTGCGGATCCCGCGTTCGCCGACAACACAGAACGAGTCGCCTATTCGGTCACCCGCGCCCTAGCCGGTGCGCGGGTCCCGGCCGACCTGGACGACCAGGAGTACGCCGCCGCGATCGCCGCCCTCGGCGAGGAAGGCCTGGTCGAGCTGTCTACCCTGGTCGGTTACTACGCCCTGCTGGCTCTGCAGATGCGCATCTTCCGTGTCCCGGCTCCTTAGCCCAAGGGGACAGCTCCGGTACTGGGAGTGGGAGCCGTGTACCGGAGCTGTCATCCCCCCCTCGTGGGATCCAAGGTCAACGCTAACAGATCAGACCAGACCAGTCCAGTCCAGATAGGCCCTCTGTTCGCTTTTAGTCTGCTAGGTTAGCCCCGTGGCCGAGCTTAATACGGTTAATGCCGATTTGCCTGAGCCGGCGTATCGGCAGCTCGTGAACATCCTTACCCGCCGGATCGAGGCGGGGGAGTGGCAGGCAGGCCCGCTGCCGTCGGTCAAGGCGCTGCAGCAGGAATATGGGGTGGGCCGGGATACGGTGCTGCACGCACTACGGCTGCTCCGCGACTCCGGCCAGATCTTCACCGTCCCCAAGCGCGGCAGCTACATCGTCCGGCCCGACTGACCGTCTTTATACCCCCCTAGGGTATACTGGTGTTCATGCCAGTGACCGGCGTCGACCTCGCCATCGAGGGTATGACCTGCGCGTCGTGCGCGGCCCGGGTGGAACGCCAGCTGAACAAGCTGGACGGCGTCACCGCCTCGGTCAACCTGGCCACGGAGACCGCCGCCGTCAGCTACCCCGCCACCGTCGACCTCGACGCCCTGATCGCCGGCGTCAAGCACGCCGGCTACACCGCGATCCTTCTCCCCCGAGACCCTCAGCCCCCTCAGCCCCCTCAAACACCTAATACCTCCCGGACCGCCTCGCCACCTTTCCCCCCGCGACTGCTGATCTCCTTGATCCTGGCGGTGCCCGTGGTGGTGCTCGCCGTGGCCTGGCCGTCGCGCCCTTGGGCGTGGCTGACGCTGGCGCTGGCCACCCCGGTCGCGCTGTGGGGGGCGTGGCCCTTCCACCGGGCGGCCGTGGCGAACGCCCGGCACGGCGTGGCCACCATGGACACGCTGATCAGCCTCGGCGTGACGGCCGCCTACCTGTGGTCGCTGGCCGCGTTGGTCACCGGAACCGGGTCGACGTACCTGGACGTGGCCGCGGGCGTGACCGTGCTGATCCTGCTGGGCCGGCATCTCGAGGCGCGGGCGAAGCGGCAGTCCGGCGCGGCGCTGCGGGCCCTGCTGGCCCTCGGCGCCAAGGAGGCCGTGGTGCTGCGGGCCGGGCTGGAGGTGCGAGTGCCGGTGGCTCAGCTGGCCGTGGGGGAGGAGTTCGTCGTCCGGCCGGGGGAAAAGGTCGCCACCGACGGGATCGTCGTTTCCGGCCGTTCCGCGGTGGACACCTCGCTGCTGACCGGCGAGCCGGTTCCGGTCGAGGCCGGCCCGGGGGACGCGGTGACCGGCGGCGGCGTGAACACCAGCGGCCTGCTGGTGGTCCAGGCGACCAGGGTGGGCGCGCAGACCCAGCTCGCGCGCATCGGCAGGCTGGTCACGGCCGCGCAGGCGGGCAAGCCGCCGGTGCAGCGGCTGGCCGACCGGGTCTCGGCGGTGTTCGTCCCCGTCGTCATCGTCATCGCCGCGGTGACGCTGGCCGCCTGGTTCGCGGCCGGGCGCCCCGCGACGGCGGGGTTCACCGCGGCGGTCGCGGTGCTGATCATCGCCTGCCCGTGCGCGATGGGCCTGGCCACCCCCACCGCGATCCTGACCGGCACCGGGCGGGGCGCCCAGCTCGGCATCTTGATCAAAGGACCAGAGGCGCTGGAATCCACCCGGACCGTCGACACGATCGTCCTGGACAAGACGGGCACCCTCACCAGCGGCCGGATGAGCTTGGCGGACGTCATCACCGTGCCCGGCCAGTCCGAAGCCGAACTGCTCCGGCTCACCGCGGCCCTGGAATCCGGCTCCGAGCACCCCATTGCCGCCGCGATCGCGGCCGCCGCCCCCCATCCCGGCGTCAGCGAGTTCACCAGTTATCCCGGCCTGGGCGCGCGCGGCGTGGTGGACGGGCATACGGTGCTGGCCGGGCGGCGGGACTGGCTGGAGTCCGGTTGGCAGATGGCCGTCCCGGCGTCGGCCGCGGCCGCGGCCGCGCAGGCGGAGGCGGCCGGCCGGACCGCCGTGTTCGCCGGCTGGGACGGGCAGGTACGTGGTGTGCTCGTCGTCGCCGACGCGGTCAAGCCCACCTCGGCGGCGGCCGTCGCGCGGCTGCGCGACCTGGGCCTGCGTCCGGTGCTGCTCACCGGCGACCACGAGCAAGCCGCCCGGGACGTCGCCGCCGCGGTCGGCATCAGCGAGGTGATCGCGGGTGTGCGGCCGGCCGGCAAGGTCAATGCGATCAAGCAGCTGCAGGAGGCCGGCCGGGTCGTCGCCATGGTGGGCGACGGCGTCAACGACGCCGCCGCCCTGGCCCAGGCTGACCTGGGGCTGGCCATGGGCACCGGGGCCGACGCGGCCATCGAGGCCAGCGACGTGACCCTGGTCCGCGGCGACCTGCTCGTGGCCTGCGACGCGATCGCCCTGTCCCGGCGCACGCTGCGGATCATCAAGGGCAACCTGGTCTGGGCGTTCGGCTATAACGTGGCCGCGATACCGCTGGCGGCGCTCGGTTGGCTGAACCCGCTGATCGCGGCGGCGGCGATGGCGTTCAGCTCCGTGTTCGTGGTCACCAACAGCCTCCGGCTGCGCCGCTTTCAACCTAGTCGCTAATGCCGCTAGGATGCCGCGGTGGTATCGGTTTTGTTTGCCCTGCTGACGGCGCTGTGCAATGGCACGGCGTCGGTCCTGCAGCGGATAGCCGCGGCGGCCGCGCCGGACTCCCACGCGCTGCACCTGTCCTTGTTCAGCTACCTGATCAGGCGCAAGGTGTGGCTGGCCGGGATCGGCATGGTGATCATCGCTGCGGTGAGCCAGGCCACGGCGCTGGCGACCGGCCCGGTCGCGCTGGTGCAGCCCATCTTCATCATCGAGCTGCCGTTCACCTTGCTGGTGGCGGGCAGGCTGGCCCACCGCAGGCTGCCCCGGCGGGCCTGGTGGGCCGTGGGCCTGGTCACGGTCAGCCTCGGCGGGGGCCTGGCGGCCGCGGCGCCGTCCGGCGGGACGACGCAGGCTCCGCTCAAGGTCTGGGTGCCGACGCTGATCGTCACCGGCTGTTTCGAGGCGATCGTGATCGCCGTCGGCGTGCGGACGCGGGGGAACGCTCGCGGGGCCGCGCTCGGGCTCGCGGCGGCTTGCGGCTACGCGCTGACCGCGACGTTGATGAAGAGCGCGGTGTCGGCCCTGTCCCAGGGCGTGCTGCCGTTCTTCACGTCCTGGCAGCTGTACGCGACCGCCGCCGCCGGGGTCGGCGCGCTGTTCCTGCTGCAGAACGCCCTGCAGGCCGGCTCCCTGGTCGCCGTCCAGCCGCCGCTCACCCTCGGTGATGCGCTGATCAGCGCCTCCTACGGCGTGACGGTCTTCAACGAGAACGTCAGGACCGGCGGATGGCTCCTCGTCATCGAGATCGCCGCCGTCCTCGCCGTCGCCGCCGGCTGTATCGAACTCTCCCGCTCCCTGGCCCTCATGCACACCGCCGGTTCCGTCCTTGACGTCGCCGCGGCCCCCGCCCCAGACGCCGCCGCGGAATTATCGCGTGAACCCGCCGCTGATCGCCGCCTTGGCCCTAGCCGGCCTCGCGGTCGCCTGGCCTCAGCGCGCGTTGTCCGCGCTTGGCCGATTCGGCCCGCGCGTCCCCAGCCGTTGCCCGGCCTGCGGTACCCGCGCCGGGCCACCCGCCCTGGCCATCGCGGCCGTCATGGCGATCCTGCTCGGTGCGCTTGCGGCTCGCGTTCACCCCGGCCTGGTCCTCGCGGCGGCGTGCTGGCTGGCCGCGTGCGCGGTCCCGCTCGCGTTCGTCGACGCCGCTGTCCGCAGGCTGCCCGACCTCCTGATCGTCCCCGCCTACACCGGTACCGTCCTGCTCCTGGCCGCCAGCGGTGACTGGCCTGGCCTGCTCAGGGCCGGTTTGGGCGGCCTCGCCCTGGCCGGTTTCTACCTGGCCCTGTGGCTGATCAGCCCGTCGGCGATGGGCCTAGGCGACGTCAAGCTGGCCGCCAGCCTGGGCACCCTGCTGGCCTGGTTCGGCTGGCGCCCGCTGATCGCGGGCGGCGCGGCCGGCTTCCTGCTCGGGGGCCTCGTTGGCATCGCGTTGCTCGTATCGGGTCGCGCCACCAGGAAGCAGCACATCCCCTTCGGTCCGGTGTTGATCGCCGGAGCGTTCCTGATCATTCTCCTCTGATCGTCGCGCGTCATGTCGAGCGTGTCGCTACCAGAAAATGTCGGCACCTCCTGTTATTCTCGAACAGGTATATGAAAAAGATGATCAAGCTATCTGATCATCAGTCCTGCTTCTCGGAAATGCCGGCCCGCGAGCACCAGACGGGAGGTGACGACCCGGTGGACACCACCCCAGCGATCACCTGCGCCACTCAGGCCCTGGAGCTGCTGGAATACACACTCGGCTACCTGGCCGCCGCCGACCCCACCCAGCTGCCCACCGAAATCCAGGCCCGCTGCCTGCAGACACTGGAGCGAGCCGACGCAGTCAGCACCGTGGCCCGGGCCGGCGTGCTGGGCGCGTTCACCAACGCCCGCGGCTACACCCAGGACGCGGACTACAGCCCCCGGTCCTGGCTCATCCACAAGACCCGCATCACCAAGGGCGCCGCGACCGGGCACACCGCCTGGGTCCGCCGGGCCCGCGCCCACCCCCGCGTCACCGAGGCGATGGCCGCCGGGGAGATGACCGAGTCCTACGCCCGCACCCTGTGCGGCTGGACCGACCGGCTCCCCGAGGACTCCAGGGACACCGCCGATGCGATCCTGGTCGCGGCGGCGGCCCGCGGGATGGACCTGCGCGATCTGGCCATGCTGGCCGCGGAGATCGCCTCGCGCGCCTGCCCCCCCGACGACGGCCCAGGCAAGAGTTTCGAGGACCGGGCGGTCCGGCTGGAGACTACCTTCCACGGTGCCGGGCTGTTGTCCGGTGACTTGACCCCGGAGTGCGCCGCGCTGGTCGGCACGGTGCTGGAGGCGCTGTCAGTGCCGCGCGGCGCGGAAGATGACCGCAGTCACGCGCAGCGGTACCATGACGCGCTGGCCGAGGCGATGAACCGGCTGGTCAGCGCGGGCCTGCTGCCTGAGCGGGCCGGGCAGCCCGCCAAGGTGTGGGCGCATATCTCGCTGGCGGACCTGATGGTGATGGACGCCGACTCCAAGCTGCAAGATGAGTGGATCGAGGGGGTCCGGGCCCAGTGGGCCGGGCACCGCGCCGCCGCGTCGGTAGCCGGCGGCGACGGCGCCGCCTGGCTGGACGGCGACGCCGCGGAGGGGTTCGCGTGTGACGCGTCCCTGACCCCGGTGGTGACCGGCGAGATCAACTACACGGTCCTGGATGACCTGGTCCGCCTCTGCGTCCAGCTCGCCCGCCACCGCCACCGCCACCCCGGCCCCGGCGACCCGGCCGGCTCGGACAGCTCCCCGGACTCCGGCCCCGCCGTCCCCTCGGAGACCAGCGACCCCGGCGACCCCGCTGCCCCCGCCACTCCGGACCCGGTCACCTCGCAGGCGCTTCAGGTGCTGCTGTCGTCCCCGGACAAGATCACCCGGGAGGCGCTGGAGCGGCTCATCATCGGCCGGGCCGTCGCTTTGGTGTCGGGTCCGGGCGGCCTGGCCTCGGTCTTGCGGCGGGAGCAGCTCGGCGCGCGGCTGGCCGGCCCGAGCCTGCCCCTGGATGTCGGTTACAGCGATGACATCCCGGCCGCGATCCGCAACGCGGTCAAGGCCCGGGACCAGCACTGCCAGTGGGCCGGCGGGTGTCACCAGCCGGCGGCGGCGTGCCAGGTCCATCATCTGCGGCACAAGGCCCATGGCGGCGTGACCAGCCTGGATAACTGCATATTGGTGTGTTTCTATCACCATCAGGTGATGATCCACCGGATGGGCTGGACCCTGGTGCGCCACCCCGACGGGACCACCATGGCCTGGAACCGGGACCACAGCAAGGTCCTGCGCAGCCACAGCCCTCCCGCCCGCGCCGGGTAACCCGCCCGGGGCCGGTCGATCCCGGTACCTTGGGACTCGCCGACCTGCCGCCGACTCAAGCGGCACTACCCAAAGTCGGCGTGCAGGAGAACGTCTGCTTAGCGGCGGATGATGACGGGCTCGCCGGGGATCCGCACCAGCTTGTAGAAGAACGCGGCCACGTCCATCGGGATCCGAACGCATCCGTGTGACACGGGCGCCAGCGGAACGTAGGTCTCACCGTGGATCGCGAACGCGGTGCCGATGAAGAACACCGGGTTGTACATCTCGCCGAGCGGAACCTGGACCCAGCCGGGCATGAAGACGCGGGTCTTGAAGTTGCCGGTCGGCGTGACGGCATAGCCGCAGCCGCCGCCGGGTGAGCAGTAGTAGTAGCCGCCGCCTGGTGAGATGTGGCTGATCAGCTGGATCTTGTTGGCGCGGTAGAGGACGAGGACATCGCTGCCCAGATTGACCTCTATCCGGTTGGCGCCGGCCCCGCGGTCGAGCACCTTCGGGGCCCGCGGGTGGGCCAGGGCCCGCTCCATCGCCGAGCTCACGTAGTCGCGGCCGGGCAGGCCCTGCACTTCCTGGAAGGCCCAGACGGCCTCCAGTGTGCTGGCGCCGAACTGGCCGTCGGTCGAGCCCGGGTAGTACTTCAGCGCGGCGAGCCGGAGCTGCAGCGCCTTGACGGCCGAGCCCTTCATGCCCACCTGCAAAGTGCGGGTAGCCGGTGCCGACGACGACGCGAACGCGGCGGCTGGTAGCGCCATCGCGATCAGGGGCACGAGCAGCAAAGACATCCACAGGCGTCGCATCGCCGACCTCCTCCGAGGCAACGTGGTAGCGCCCCGTTAGCTGCTAGATACCCCAAAACTACGCTGTGGCATCATCAGCCCGCAGAACTACACGTCTCGATCTGGTAGCGGCTACATCACGCGCTCGTTAGCGGACCGCTCCAAGCCGGCCGCGACGACGGCCCGCGGGTAGCGCAGCTCGCCGAGGGCATCGGTACTGTCCATGAACTGGTCGGCGGCGCCGATCGGCGGCAGCCGCCGGATCGCCGGGTCGGTGATCGTCTCGGTCAGCGCCGCAGTCAAGCTGGCGGCCAGCGGTGCGGTGCCAGGCACGCGGGAGAAGGCGGTGCCGAGCCACTTGCTGTACGGCGGGTAGCGCCGGTTCATCAGCAGCCACAGCCGCATCAGGTCACGGGCGAGCCTGGCGGTGACCACGGCCGAGCCGAGCTCGTCGCCGACCTCGGCGCACCGGCCAGGAAAGGCTTCTTCCTGCGCGATGCGCACCCACTGGCAGCCGAGCACGTACCGCCACACGTCACCCGGATACCACTCAAGCCGCGTCCGGGCCCGGCTCAGCTCACCCGGCCCGTCGTGGAAGACGGCGCCCGCGGTGACCTCAGCCAGCTGCTGAGACGGGACGGCGAGCCAGTCCGGCACGGTCACCCCCGACCGTGGGTCGAAGCCGAGTTGCCCGGTCAGCCAGCCTCCGAGTTCTGTCACCTGCACCCGGTGCCTGGCCACGCCGTCCCCGGTCAGGCAGAACGCCACCGGGTAGCCGCGGAAGGCCCCAGGCAGCCGCTCGGTGAGCATGATGGTGATGGCTCTGGCGTGCCGTTCGGAGTCGTTCGGAGTCAAGAACAGCAGGAGCCGCGGTCCCCAGTCGTGATCGGTGGATCGTTCGGTGTCGAAGCCGAGGACTTCGGATCCCGGCCCGAGCAGCCCTGCGGTGTACCGCAGCCCCGGGAACGCCGCGTCGAGCAGCGGGCGTACCACCTCGGCATAGAACTCTCCCGCAAGCCGCAGCCCCGGAACAAACGCGCTGTCCATGCTGGCGATGATGCCGCCTGCGAGTCCCTGGAGGCACTTGAGTTTCTCGGTGGATGTGTCGACCTCCAAGGTCCGGGTAGCACGCCCAGGCGAACGGGGGGAGGGATACATGCTGAGCTACGTGCTCGCGGTGCTGGCCGCGGTCGGCAACGCGACCTCCTCGGTGCTCCAGCGCAAGGCCAACCGCGATGTGCCGCGCAGCCAGAACCTGAGCTGGCGGCTGATCTGGAGCCTGCTGCACCAGCCGGTGTGGTTCGGCGGGATCCTGGCCATCTGCATCGGTTTCCTGCTCCAGGCCACCGCCCTGGGTTCCGGCCAGCTCGCCACGGTCGAGCCGATCCTGGTGCTTGAGTTGCCGCTGACGCTGATTCTCGCCTCCCGGATCTTCGGCCAGGGCCTGCGCCGGCGCGAATGGGGTTCGGCGGTGGTGATGACGGCCAGCCTCGGCGCCCTGCTGTTTCTGCTGTCGCCTTCGGCTGGGCGCAACGGGCACGTGCCCTGGTACGGCTGGGCGCTCGGCATCAGCGTCAACCTGACCCTGGCCGACCCGGTGATATCGGTCCTGTGGGGCGTGTTCGCCTTCAACGAGAACGTCCGCGGCGGCTGGTACATCATCCCCGAGGTGGCCTGCGCCGCGCTCCTGACGGCCGCCGTGCTCGCCCTGGCCCGCTCTCCCTCCTAGCCGACGCCGCCGAGGAAACCTGACGTCGCTCCGCCCGCCCGGGTACGCGCGCATTGCGACCGCGGGTGCTGCCTGCGGCCCGCGGCGTGCTGCCTGTACCAAGCACTATGCTTGACATCTCAATCACGCTTGGTAAAGTTAGCAGAATAACCCAGCGAGGAGATAGAGACAATGACGAGGACCTCTACGCAGGATCTGCAGGAAGACTTTCTTACTGCCCTCCGCAAGGGCCAGCAGACGATGATCGGTGCACTCCGGATCTGGGTGGAGACCGTCCAGGCCGTGACCCCCAAGCTGTCCGGTGCCTATGCGCCGCTCACCGGCAAGCTCCCCCAGCTGCCGAACGTCGGCATGCCGTTTGCGGACAAGCTGCCGAGCCCGAAGGAGGCCGTCGACAGCGCCTACGAGCTAGCCGAGGAACTGCTCGCCAACCAGCGGAAGTTCGCCGAGGCCGTGCTGGACACCACAGCCCCGCTGATGCCAGGCCACGAGCACAACGGCAGGAACCACGCGATCCTCACGGTCGCCCCCAAGCCGGTGGTGATCAAGGCTGAGCCCAGGCCAGCCGAGCCCAAGCCCGCTGAAACCAAGCCCGCTGAGCCCAAGCCCGCTGAGCCCAAGCCTGCCGCCGTGGTGCCGGCTCCGCCCCGGCTCGCGGTCAAGCCGCCCGCCGAGCCCGCCGCCGCGGTCAAGCCGCAGCCCAAGCCCGCCGTCGTGGTCAAGCCCGAGCCCAAGCC
>Ga0182013_10001199_pt1 | contig 35741 bp, 34 predicted proteins | sample 612S2MmetaG_FD_120487 | JGI IMG/M metagenome (GOLD analysis project Ga0182013, IMG submission 120487) | Permafrost microbial communities from Stordalen Mire, Sweden - 612S2M metaG | ecosystem: Environmental > Terrestrial > Soil > Wetlands > Permafrost | place: Sweden: Stordalen | collected... | reverse complement strand
TCGGCGAGGTTGTGCGGGGGGATCTTGGTCGCCATACCGACCGCGATGCCCTGGGAGCCGTTCACCAAGAGGTTCGGGAATCGCGAGGGCAGCACCGTTGGTTGTTGGGTGGAGTTGTCGTAGTTCGATTCAAAATCGACGGTCTCTTCGTCAATGGAGTCGAGCAGTTCAAGCGCAATCGGCGCCAAACGACACTCCGTGTAGCGCATGGCCGCAGCACCTTCGTCTGGACCGGTGCCGCCGAAGTTGCCGTGGCCGCTCACCAGTGGGTGGCGCATCGCGAAGTCCTGCACCATGCGAACGAGGGCGTCGTAGATCGCGCTGTCGCCGTGTGGGTGATAGGTACCCATCACCTCGCCCACGACCTTCGCGCACTTCGCGTGCGGTCGGTCGGGTCGCAGTCCCTGATCGAACATGGAGTAGAGGATGCGACGATGGACGGGCTTCAGTCCGTCTCTCGCGTCGGGGAGGGCCCGTGACACGATGACCGACATCGAGTACTCGAGGAAGGATCGCTCCATCTCGAGGTTGATCTCGATGGGCTCGATGTAACCAATCACCTCGTCGACTGGTGGCGTCGTGTCGCCTGTGTTGTCGCTCTTGCGTGCCATATGCCTCTCCGCCTAGATGTCCAGGAAGCGAACGTCTTTCGCGTTCGTTTGAATGAAGTGTCGGCGTTGGGGAACGTCATCGCCCATGAGAATCGAGCAGACCTCGTCAGCGAGGGCCGCCTGCTCCACCGTGATCTGTAGCAGCGCGCGCTTTGAAGGGTCCATCGTCGTGTCACGCAGCTCGTCGAAGTCCATCTCGCCGAGTCCCTTCAGTCGTTGGAAGTCGTTCTTGTGATCGGGGTGTTCACTGAGGAATTTCGCCTTCTCAACGTCGTCGCGCAGATAGACCTTCTCTTTGCCCACGAGCGTCGAATACAGCGGCGGCTGTCCGACGTAGACGTGTCCGTTGTTCACGAGTTCGGTCATTTGACGGAAGAAGAACGTCAGCAGCAGTGTCCGGATGTGGCTGCCGTCGACGTCCGCGTCAGCCAACAAGATGATCTTGTCGTAGCGGATCTTGGTCACATCGAAGTCGGCGTCGACTCCGGCGCCGATTGCAGAGATAAGTGCTTGGATCTCGGTGTTGCGCAGAATTTTGTCGGAGCGAGCCTTCTCGACGTTCAGGATCTTCCCGCGGATCGGCAGGATCGCCTGAATGCGCGGATTGCGGGCGTCTTTCGCGGAACCACCGGCCGAGTTGCCCTCGACGATGAACAGTTCGCATTCTCGAGGTTCGTTCGAGGAGCAGTCGACGAGTTTGCCGGGCAGGCCCGCTCCGTCGAGCGCGCTCTTGCGCCGCGTGAGGTCGCGCGCCTGATGCGCAGCCATGCGCGCGCGCGCGGCCTGGACCGCCTTCGCGACGACCTGACTGCCCTCTTTGGGATTCTCCTCGAGCCAGTCGGCCAGCTTCTCATTCGTCGCACGTTCCACGAGCGATCGGATCGAGACGTTGCCCAGCTTGCCCTTGGTCTGACCTTCGAATTGAGGCTCGGCCAAGCGGACGGAGATGACCGCCGTGAGACCTTCGCGGATGTCGTCGCCGGTGAGGTTCTCTTCCTTCTCTTTTAGGAGATTGCGCTTGCGCGCGTAACGGTTCACCACGTTGGTGATCGCCTTACGGAAACCCTCTTCGTGCATGCCGCCTTCAATGGTCGATATGCCGTTCGCGAACGAGTGGATGCTCTCGTAGTAACCGGTGTTCCACTGGAAGGCGACTTCGACTTCCTGACGCTCCTCAGACTGCTCGTAGGCACCCACCTTGCGGAACAGCGACTCCTTGGCGTTGTTCAGGTGACGTACGTAGTCGGCGATGCCACCGTTGTACTTGAAGGTCTCTTTCGCCTGACGACCTTCGCGTTCGTCGACGAATCGAATCTCGAGTCCGCGATTCAAGAACGCCTTGATCTGAAGACGCTCGAGCACGGTCTGCGCGCGGAACTCCGTGTCATCAAAGATCGTCGGGTCGGGTGTGAACGTGACCGTCGTACCGGTTCGTCCGCGCGGTGCGGGACCGGTGATCTTCATCTTGCCTTGCATCTTGCCGCCGTTCTTGAACACCAGCACGTGATGCTTGTCGTCGACGTCGATTTCGAGCGTCAGTTCCTTCGACAGTGCGTTCACCACCGAGACACCCACGCCGTGCAGCCCACCCGAGACCTTGTAGCCCTCACCGCCGAACTTTCCGCCCGCGTGCAACGTCGTCAGCACGATTTCGGCTGCCGATTTACCGGGGTATGCGGGCATCTCGCCAACGGGAATTCCGCGGCCGTCGTCCACGACGCGAACGCCACCGTTGGCGAGGAGCGTCACGTCGATTCGCGTGCAAAAACCGGCCATCGCCTCGTCGACGGCGTTGTCGACGACCTCCCAAATGAGGTGGTGGAGGCCCGAGGGTCCCGTCGAACCGATGTACATGCCCGGTCGCACCCTGACTGGTTCTAGACCTTCGAGAACGGTGATGTCGCTGGCGTCGTAGCTAGCAGGTCCCTTGGTCTTCTGGGGCACGTAGGCATCCTTTCGGTGGCGAAATAGTGGCGCTTTCTGCGCAGTCGAACACAATTTTTCGACTGTTCTATCCTACCCGAGAAGATGTCACATTCGGCCCTCCAAAGGCCTCAAACGAGCACTTCTTTTGCCTATTTCTAGGGCTTGGCGAGGACCGTTCGAAGCGACGTCGGAGCACGTTCTGCGAGTGGAGCGAAACCCTCTAAAATCGTCGTCGCGTCACTCATGACCCGTTGCGCGAACGCCCCCGACGGCACCGTGACGAGGAGTACTCCGTTCTTCACGAACTCGGGTCGACAGTGCTCGGCAATGACCGGCTCAACGATGCGCGGCCAGAGTTCTCGTATCTCGTCAATGTCACGAAGATCAACTTTTCGAAGTCGCCCCGCCAGCGTGTTGAGTAGCTCGCCCAACTTCGCCGGCTGTTCGTCGCGCGCCTTCATGACGAAAACTTCGTGAGGTCAATGACCGCAGCGGGGTGCATCGCGGTCGGTAGTGGCGAAGCGGTCGTCACAAGTGTTTGCCCTGTTGGGAGCAGATTTAAGAGGCGATCGCTCCGCATCGGATCGAGTTCACTGAAGACATCGTCGAGCAACAGCAATGGATCGACACCTCGACGTTGTTGCACCAGTTCGTGACCGGCCAGACGAAGTGCGAGTGCGAGCGAGCGTTGCTCACCCTGGGACGCTTGACGACGAGTGTCGCGTCCGTTGAGATGAAGTGCGATGTCATCACGTTGTGGACCAACCGTCGTGTGACCGCGAAATCGATCGTCGTCGTACGCGTCACGTAGGGCGCCCGCGAGGTCACCACGCCACGACCGCTCGTAGGAAAGTTCCACGCGCGAGTCGTCTTCGGCGAGCTCGTGGTAGTAGTGCGCGACCAGTGGTGCAACGTCGTCAAGGAGACGTATTCGAAGCGTGATGAGTTCATCGCTCACGTTGCAGAAGTCGCTCGTCCATACGTCGAGCTCTCCCAGTTGTGATGACGTCGGGCGCTCACCGCCCAACGCGCGCAATAGAGCGTTTCGCTGACTCAGAATTCGAGCAAAGCGTTCGATGACATCACCGCTCGTGGGGTCGACGTCCGTCATCAAGTTCGTGAGGAACAGTCGGCGATTCTCGGGTCCTTGGCGAACGATGTCGACCCCCTCAGGCGTGAAGACCGTGAGCGGGAGGGCCTCTGCGAGTTCTGCCCGGGACTTTGGCCGCTGGCCGTTGACCAGCATTCGTCTCGTCGTGTTTCGAGTGCCCCTCGTGAGCGTCAGGTCTACCTGGATGCGCCGCTCTCGCTGAAACAGCACGCCGTGGACCTCGCTCGCGCTCTCGCCGGCACGGATCATGTCGCTCGCCACACTCGTGCGAAAAGACGAAGCCGTGGCCAGCGCGTAGACGGCTTCGAGGACCGACGTCTTACCCGTCCCATTGGCCGAGAGGAGCACGGTGATCGCACTGGCGTCAGGTTGGAAGGAGAGTTCCTGGAAGAGCCTGAAATCACGCAATCGAAGCTCGTGGAGACCCACGACGATCGCCTGCGCTACTGAACGCGCACCGGCATGAGAAGGTAGCGGAATCGCGTGTCCTCAACACCGTGAACCATGGCTGGGCGCACCGAGTCCGACATCTCCAATACCACCTCGTCACCGGGTACGGCTTCAATACCGTCGATCAGGAAACTTGGGTTGAAGGCGATGGTCATCTCCTCGCCGCCGTAGTCGGCGTCAACATTGTCCTCGACGTCACCGGCGTCGTGACTCTGGGTGCGGATCTCTACGGAGCGATCCTTCATCGTCAGACGAACCGACGACGTTGAGTCTTTCGCGAGGAGCTTGGCGCGCTTGAGCGACGTGAGCAACGTATCTTTCGCGACGCGCAGCTGGTTGGGGTAGCTCGCTGGAATCAGCTGGAGTACTGACGGGTAGTTCCCATCGATGAGACGAGACGCGATGCTGGTCCCCCCCACCACGAAGCAGATCTCCGCGTCGGTCAAGGTCACACCGATTTGGCCGTCCTCTGGTAGTGAGGCCGCGGCTCGCTGCAGTTCTTGGAGGGCGCGCGCCGGCACGAGCAGGTCGTGCGCCCCGCCGATACCTTCGACCTCTGGCACGTCGCGCACCGCGAGTCGGTACGAGTCGGTCGCGATCATTCGCAGGACACCGTTGTCGGTCGTGAAGAGAACACCAGTTAACAGCGGTCTGGCGTCGTCGTTCGCGGCGGCGCGCACGACTTGGTTGAGTCCTTGGATGAGGTCGCTCGACGCGATCGACGTCAGCTGACCGGTGATGGGTGGGAGCTTGGGGTAGTCGGCCACGGAGAACGTTCGCAGCGAGAACTTCGCGCGCCCTAGCGACACCTCCACGGTCTCTTCGTTGCTCGAGATAGTGACCGCGCCCGCTTCGAGTGACCGCACCGCGTCAACAATGAGACGGGCCGGCACGACGGAGGAACCGTCCTCGACTCCGATGACGTCAACGGTTGTGCGCACGGTGATATCGAGGTCGGTGCCGGTAACGACCAACTGGTTTCCACTTAACGAGAGAAGCACACCCGACGAGGCGCCGATCAATCGTGTAGCAACAACTCGACTCGCAGCACTCAGTGCTTCAACGAGGATGTCGCGCTCAGACTTGAACTTCATTGGACTGCCTTTCTTTGCTACTGAGATTACGGTGTGTTTTTGTATGTGTGGAAGTCTTAGTAGTAGTAGGTCTGTGGATATGTGGAGTACTCTCCAACAATCCTGATCAGAACCGTCTTTTACGAAGTCTCTCTACACACACCTCTGTTGCTAACTGTTTCAACCCTCGCCACTCAACCTTGAAGTCATGTGCACGACGTCTTGGTTGTCAACTTGTAATCAACATGGTGACCCCAAGGTTGCCCACAAATTATTCGCGACTCTCCCCCTGGAGCCGACGCTTCAGTTGGTTGACTTGCGCGAGTACTTCAGGATTGACGGTTATCTGCTCTTTAATCTTTTCGACACCGCTGATGACGGTCGTGTGATTGCGACCATCGAAGATTCTCGCGATCATCGGATACGAATAGTTATTGAGCATGTCACGTATCAGATACATCGCGATGTGGCGAGCATGGACGAGTGGACGAAGTCGCTTCGAACCACGCACGTCTTCGACGGAAAGACCGTAGAAGTCAGCGACGACCGAAAGTATTGTCTCGGGCTTTAGAACGACCTGCTCTTGACCAAGGTTCGTCAGGTGCGCTTTGGCGAGTTCCAGGGAGATCGGTTCCTGGCGCAGGTTGGCGAAGGCGCGCAGCATCGTGATCGATCCCTCGAGTTCGCGAATGTTGTCGCGGACGCGGTGCGCAATCCACTCAGCCACGTCATTGGGTAGCGCAATTCCTTCGCGTTCGGACTTGGAGCGCAAGATCGCGATCCTGGTCTCTAAGTCCGGCTGGTCGATTTCGGTGACAAGTCCTTGCAGGAGACGGCTACGGAATCGTTCCTGCAGTCCGGCGAGGTCGCGTGGTGATCGGTCCGACGTCAAGACGATCTGCTTGCCCTCGCCGTGCAGCGCGTTGTACGTGTGGAAGATCTCCTCGTGGAACGTTTCGCCGCGCGTCTCCATGAACTGAATGTCGTCGATCAAGAGAACGTCGTTCTCGCGGTAGCGCTCGTGCAGCGCGAGTTGCGTGCGCGTTTGAATCGCACGAATGAAGTCGTTAAGAAAGGTCTCGGTCGACACGTAGAGCACCTTGCGCCCGGGATAGTTCTCCTGGACGTAGTTGCCAATGGCGTGTAGGAGGTGGGTCTTGCCCAAACCGGAGTTCCCGTAGATCATGAGCGGATTGTAGGCACGACCAGGAGTTTCAGCCACTGACTGGGCCGCGGCGAACGCGAGACGGTTCGATGAACCCGGCACGAAGGAATCGAAGGTCATGCGTGGATCGAGTCGAGCGGGACGATCGACACTCGGGGCGAACGCGACGGCGGGAACGCTCACGTCGGGCTCTTCTACGCCGCCTCCCAGCACATTGTTCTCCTCGGATGCATCGGTGACGGTGAGCGAAACTTGGACTTCGCGCCCGACTAAGAGCTGCGCCTGTTCGGTGATGAAGGGCAGATAGCGCTGTTGCACACGGAGCAACTGAATCTGATTGGGCGCACCAATCACAATTTCATTATCGTGGTAATCCACAAGGCGCAGTGTGTTAAGTCCGGCGGCCCAAACTGCCTCAGAAGCGTTACCACGTAAGGAGTCGCGTAGTGCGGTCCAGATCTCCTCACCACCTTGCACGAGCTTCCTCCACAGCTAGAACTTCACATTATCCACAGGCTGCTCGCTCAGGGAAGCTCGCGTCATGTCTGCGGGAGAGTCACCATACACCTATTTGAAAGCGCCCGCCGGGGGGCACTCTCTCGTCAGGTAAGATTGTTCCCAGTGGCGCGCCAGCGACCCCCAGGGGGTACCGCGAAGCGCAATGTTTGAGAAGAGGATTTTGTGAAGCGTACTTATCAGCCGAATCAACGGAAAAGGGCTAAAACGCATGGTTTTCGTGCGCGCATGCGAACGCGTGCCGGTCGTGCCGTCCTGAAAGCCCGTCGTGACAAGGGCCGTCACCAGTTGACGGTCTAAGGAACACGTGCCCGATCGGGTTCGCACCCGACGGCAGTTCGCGTTGTTCGCCACACCGTCAGGACGGGGTCAAAGTGGATCGCTTCGAATCAGTTTCGTCGCCGAAGCCACTGAGAGTTCGTCTGTCGCCGTGGCTTACGCGATCAGTCGAAAAGTCGGCAATGCGGTGGTACGGAACCGTATTCGCAGGCGACTTCGGGCACTCCTGGACAACCTCGACCCTCAACCCAAGCCCGGTAAGTACCTGATCAGGTGCGGAAACGAGACAGGAAATCTCTCTTATGAAGAACTCCAGCACCACCTCATCGAAGCCCTCGAGCGAGCCGGTGCGCGCTAAGTCGTCGCCGGTCGCCCAGGCCTTCATCGGGGTCATTCGCGCATACCAACGACTCACGTCAGGGCGCGTGTCACCTTGTCGCTTCTATCCTTCGTGCTCGAGCTACGCGCTCGAAGCCCTCGAGACCCACGGCGCGTGGCGCGGATCCCTGCTCAGCCTGCGCCGGATCAGTCGTTGTCGCCCCTTGGGCCCACACGGCGTGGACCTAGTCCCCGAAGCACCGAACAGTAGGAGTTTCCAGTGATTGGCTCGCTTTCCCACTCCGTTGGATCGGTCTTCCAACCCATTTTTCGCGCCTTCGGGTGGCTACTCGCCTTTTTCTACGGACTAATCCCGAACTACGCCGTCGCCATCATCTTGCTCACGATCGTGATCATGGGCGCGCTGACACCGTTCACGATCAAGAGCACGAAGTCGATGGCCGCGATGTCGCGACTCCAGCCCGAGATTAAAAAGCTGCAGGTCAAGTACAAGGGTCCCGAGAACCGCGCGACCCTCAACGAAGAGTTGATGCGCCTCTATAAAGAGGAGAACGCCAACCCGATCGGTGGCTGTCTCCCGGTCCTACTCCAGGCGCCGTTCCTCTTCATGCTCTACAGCGTCATCAAGGGCCTCGCCAACAAGGCGTTGGTGCACGGAAAATTGGTCTCGCTACCGCGCTACATCCCCGTGCACTCCAAGATGTACACCTCCCTCGTGCACTCGGGCGGTCAGATCAAAGCCTTTGGTATGGACTTGAACTTGAAGCTTTTCAGCATTCACAGTTCCTTCCTCGCACAGATCCCCTTCGCACTCTTCGTCCTGGCGGCGGTGGGTCTGCAGTACTTCCAGATGGCGCAGATCAACAACCGTAACGTCAAGCTCGGAACGAAGATGCCCGCCCAACAGCAGGCGATGCAGCGCTTCCTTCCACTGATTTTCGCATTCTTCTACATGGCAATCCCTGCCGCAGTGGTGTTGTACATGATTATTTCGACAGGCATCCGCATAATTACTCAGGGACTCATGTACCGCGCCGGTCTCATGGATCCCCATCGTGGCGTCGAGAAGAAGCTGCCATCCGGGACTGATGACGCACTCGAAGCCGGAACTCCAGCAATTGAAGCCCCCAAGCCCGTTCCGACCAAGGCAAAGTCGCCACAGTCGCAACCGACGAAACGACCCGCTCCAAAACCTTCAACCTTTAAGCCGCAACCACAGTCTCGCTCCAAAGCGAAGCGTAAACGAAAGGCCCGTTAACCCATGGATTGGGTAGAAACCACTGGAAAATCAATCGAAGAAGCGACGGACCGAGCGCTGGCCCATCTAGGGGTGCACCGTGATGACGCGGAGGTCGAAGTAATGGAGGAGCCCAAGGCGGGACTCTTTGGCCGAGTACGCGGCGAAGCTCGCGTACGGGCCCGAGTGCGTCCTAGCGGCCCTCGCCCCAAGCGCTCGCGTCGTTCGGGAGGTCGTGAAGAGCGCCCCCGCACTGGCGCCGGTCGCAACGAGAAGACACGCGGTCCGAAGAGTGAGAGCGACGGCCCGCGTAAAGAACGAGAGAAGAGTGGCGCACGACGCCAAGAGGAGGGCGGCAAGAAGCCGGCCCCGAAATCTGAAAAGAGTCCATCAAAGGAGGACACCATGGCTGAAGGTATTTCCTTGGCCGAGCAAGGAGCGATAGCGAAGGAGTTTCTCGAAGGCCTCTTGGCCTCGATGAACATTCAAGCTGCGATCACCGTGAAAGAACTCGACGAAGAGACAGTTGAGCTTTCAGTGAACGCTGATCCGCCGACGGAGCTCGGAGTGCTGGTTGGACCTCGCGGGACGACATTGCAGGCCCTGCAAGAAGTAACGCGAACCGTGGTGCAATCGAAGAGCCCGAGCCGAACGGATCGGATCCTCGTCGACGTGGCACAGTACCGCGAGCGTCGAGTCGCGGCGCTTGGTCGATTCGCCCAGCAAGTGGCCACTGACGTCATCGCTACCGGTGAAGAGCGTGCACTTGAGCCGATGTCGGCTGCAGACCGCAAGGCCGTCCACGATGCCCTCACCGACAATCCCGATGTCGTTACCCGCTCAGAAGGTGATGACCCTCGCCGCTTTGTGGTGGTTGCGCCGTCATAATTGAACAATGAACAACGAATGGTTGCCCCGCGCCCTCGAGGAATCGAGGGCGCGGGGTTTTTTAGGCCCTAAGGCGATTGAACCGCACTTCACTCATTCGTTGGGCTTCGCACTCTGCTGGGAGGAGCGAAGGTCCACTCCCCCAGATTCATTCCTGGACCTCGGGAGTGGCGGAGGTTTGCCGGGTCTCTTCTTGCTGGAAAGGTGGGCGTGTCGCGGTGTGTTCACTGACTCAATGGTGAAAAGGGGAAGATTCCTTGAAGAAGTACTCGAATGGGATGGCGCACCACAAGGCGGGACCGTCATCATTGGGCGAGTCGAAGAGATCGCCCGATACGAAGAACTCGTGGAATCTTTTGACTTGGTCACCGCGCGGTCCTTTGGCCCGCCCTCGGTCACGGCAGAGTGCGGCGCACAGTTTCTGGCAATCGGGGGAGTCATGATCGTTTCCGAGCCGCCGGACGATGAGGTCACCGATCGCTGGGATTCGAAAGGTCTGGCAGCCTTGGGACTCCACTCAGAAGGGCGCGAACGTCACGGAGCGGCCTACCAGGTACTTACGAAGGTCGCCCACACACCGTTGGAGTATCCTAGGTCTGTCGGGACACCTCGCAAGAGACCACTGTTCTGATGTTTCACGTGAAACATTGTCGGAGCAAACTCAACGAGGTGCGTCCACAAAAGCCGTGAAACTCTTGTGCGGTCTGTGTTTATGAATTGAGGATTGTTTCACGTGAAACATTCTTCTGAGAAGTGGTTTCGATGTTTCACGTGAAACATCGGTACTTGACGACTCGCGGAAAAGCGAGTTGAATGGCAGGAGTTCGACGCTGTGTCGGGATTCCTTAGGTCGGGAAGAGGCTCATGGCGGATGCCAGCTTGATGAGGATTTTTGCTGTAGCCAACCAAAAGGGTGGCGTGGGCAAGACCACCACTACGACGTCATTGGGCGCAGCATTGGCCGAACGGGACAAGCGGGTACTCATTGTTGACCTTGATCCCCAGGGAAATGCCACGACTGGCCTTGGGGTGGACGGGCGTCAATTCGAACGCTCTGTCTACGACGTCCTGCTCAATGACGTACCAATGGTCGACATTGTTGAGCCCACGGGCTACAACAACCTCTTTGTGGCGCCCGCAACCCTTGACCTGGCCGGCGTTGAACAGGAACTGACTTCAGTGATTTCGCGGGAACTTCGACTGAAGAAGGCATTGACCTCAGTTGAGGGGGATTTCGACTACATATTCATTGACTGTCCCCCTTCGCTTGGCCTTATCACGATTAATGCGTTCGCCGCCGCGACCGAGATCATGGTGCCGGTGCAGACCGAGTTCTACGCCCTTGAGGGTCTGACCCAGCTCCAAAGGATCGTTGACCTCGTGCAGCGCAATCTCAATCCAACATTGCGGATTTCTAAGGTTGTGCTCACAATGTACGATTCACGAATCACCCTTTCAGGCGACGTGGCCAAGGAAGTACGACGTCACTTCGAAAACGAACTCTGTCGAACCGTTATTCCACGGACGGTCAGATTGGCGGAAGCTCCGTCGTTCGGACAGCCGATCACCGTATTCGACCCAACATCCAAAGGCGCGATTGCGTATCGCGCTCTAGCAGAGGAGATCATGAATGGCTAGGAAACCAGGGTTGGGCAAGGGCCTCGGTGCCCTCATCCCCGAGAACGAAGACGGTACGGCAGTTGAAACGCCAACGGCGGAAGGACCGCTGCGCAAGGTCCCCATCGCATCGATTCGTCCCAATCCCTTTCAACCGCGAAAGGCCATCAACGACGAATCGCTTCAGACGTTGGCATCGTCGGTTCGAGAGCTCGGCGTTCTACAGCCCATCATTGTTCGTCCCGTCGACGGGGAAGAGGGGCAGTACGAGTTGATCGCCGGCGAGCGCCGCTGGCGTGCGGCCATCATCGCGGAACTCGAGTACATGCCGGTGCTCGTGCAGATCGACGTGAACGATCGACTCTCCCTCGAACAGGCGGTCGTTGAGAACCTCCACCGCGTGGACCTGCATCCATTGGAGGAGGCCGCGGCCTACCAGCAACTCATCGATGAGTTCGATCTCACCCACGAGCAGGTGGCGCAGAGAGTGGGGAAGAGTCGGGCAAATGTTACGAATACGTTACGACTTCTGCAATTGGGTGAAGCGGCGCAATCGGCACTCGCCACGTCGCAGATCACCGCCGGGCACGCTCGCTCGTTGTTGGCGATCTCCGATCCCAATGCCCAGTCCACCATGGTCGCCCGGGTGATCAAGAATGAGTTCTCGGTACGCGCAACGGAGGAGGCGGTGAAGAGCTTCCTCGAGCCGAAGGCCGTCGTCGACGTAGAACCGGCTGCGCGCCCTGGCATAGGCGCTCCGCGGCTTCGTCCTGTCCCCGACGCCAGCGTGGCAGAACTCGAGCACCTACTCGAGGATTACCTCGATACTCGGGTCCACGTCGACCTAAAAGGGCGCAATGGCCGCATAATCATTGACTTTGCGGACCTCGATGACCTCGAGCGGCTCTATATCGCCATCTCGAACCCGAAGTAAGCCTCAACCTTAAACATAAGCCTCAAGTTGAAGTTATCCCCAACTTGTGGATGAAGTTGTGGGTTTCTCACGTTTTGCTTTAAATTAAAGGACTTTGGCACTCAATAACGTCTCTTCTGAGTGCCAAATACGCCCTACCTGTGGATAACTTCACCCATCACGGCACCGATTACCTGAGCCAATTCCCGCAACGTCGCTTCGGACTGCTCACCGTGTTCGATGTGGATCGTAATCATCTTTGTTTCACGCAAAATCGGCAACGCCATGCCCGTGACGTCAACGCGGGGAAGTTGCGAGGAACGAGTGCAGGCAGCGGCGACGAGACTTGCCAACTGCTCGCCCCGGCGCGAATGTGACCGATAACTGGCCCAATAGTGCAGGTGAACTCCCTCAATGTGCTTGAGGGTTTGAATCGAGAGCACGAACGACGCGCCGTGGTCATTGGCGTAGGCCGCGACGACATCGGGGCTCTCGTCGAGGAGTACCTCAACCCTGAAGTCATTGTCACAGGCCGCGGCGAGAAGTTTGACGAGTGCACTCTGTCCGGCGATCACGAGCGGGCCCGAGGGCGGTTCGTGGAATCCAGCCAAATCTCGTGCATCGGTGACCAGGCTTCGATCGCCGCGCGGGGATCCCATGCGCTCGAGCTCGGTCAGTGTCGACCTGGTCAGAGTGCCACTCGGTTCGAGTGCGCAGTTTCGCTGGAAGTCTCGCAGGGCCTCCTCGGTGAGAGGACCGAAGATGCCGTCGATTCGCCCAGGATTGAAACCAAACTGAGCGAGTCGGACTTGCAACTCCGCAACGTCGTCGCCGCGCAGTTTGGGTTCGTTGGTGTACAAAAGGCGCTGTCCAAGTCGCCATCCCGCTTCGACCAGGCGCTCCCACGTGGTCTCGTCGACGACGCCGGTGATGGGGAGTCCCCGTGCGCGCTGAAACGCTTCGACGACCGCGACCGTGCCCTCGCCAAACTCTTCGCTGGCGTCACTCGTCGACCCGTAACCGAGCGAGGCGAGACGTTCGTGTAACTCACGCACGCGTTCACCCGCGTCGCCAATGTGGAGAGGTGCGTTCTTCAGAGGTACGAACTACAGGTTCGCGGAGATCTCTTGGAGCATCGCGCCCTTGGGCTTAGCGCCAACGAGGCGCGCAACGACCTCACCATTCTTGAACAGCAAAAGGGTGGGGATGCTCATGACCGAGAACTTGGTGGCCGTCGCGACGTTGACGTCGATGTCGAGTTTGCCGATCGTGAACTTGTCGGACTGCTCGACGGCCAACTCTTCGAGGATGGGCGCGATCATCTTGCACGGACCGCACCATTCGGCCCAGAAGTCCACCAGGATCGGCTTCTCAGACGCGCCGACGACTTCGTCGAACGTGGCGTCCGTCAGGGTCGTGATCTGCTCGCTCATAAGAACCTCCAAAGTTTGACGCCGCGTGCGTCGCATCGTCCACTCTAGCGAGCGGGTGAACGTTAGTGACCTTGCGCCTCAAGCCAACGTTCGGCGTCGATCGCGGCTATACACCCTGATCCGGCGGATGTTACCGCCTGACGATAGACGTGGTCTTGGACGTCGCCGGCGGCGAAGAGCCCGTCGACATTGGTATAGGAACCAGGACCCGTTCGCACGTACTCGTTCTCTTCGAGGTCCACCTGTCCAGCGACCAGTGTCGTGTTGGGCACGTGGCCAATGGCGACGAAGACGCCCGTCACGTCGAGGACTCGCTCATCACCAGTCACGGTGTCGCACACCGCGAGACCCGAGACCTTGTCGTCGCCGAGTACTTCGGTCACTTTCGTGTTCCACGCGAATCGGATCTTCTCGTGCGCGAGAGCGCGCTCCTGCATGATCTTGGACGCGCGAAGCGTGTCGCGTCGGTGCACGACCGTGACGCTCGAGGCGAAGCGCGTGAGGAAGAGTGCCTCCTCCATTGCCGAGTCACCGCCGCCAACGACCGCGATGTCCTGTCCTCGAAAGAAGAAGCCGTCACACGTCGCGCAGGTCGAAAGTCCGTGACTGAGTAGTCGTTCTTCACCGGGCACGTTCATCATCAACGACTTCGCGCCGGTCGCCAAGATCACGGTGTCGGCCGTGATGCTCGGGACGTCGTCGTCGGTCAGCCACGCACGAAAGGGTCTGCTCGCGGTGTCGATGACCTGCACCTTGTTGACGCGTAGATCGGCGCCGAAGCGCAATGCCTGGGCGCGCATGTTGGCCATGAGCTCTGGACCGGAGATCGCTTCGGGGAAGCCGGGGTAGTTCTCGACGTCCGTCGTGAGCATGAGTTGACCACCGGGTTGATCGGTCGTCGACGACGGCTCGCCCTCAATGACGATGGGGTTCAACTGGGCTCGAGCGCTATAGATGGCGGCCGTCAGCCCGGCCGGGCCCGATCCAATTATCAAGACGCGAGTGTGATCGGGCATTACTTCCTAAGGTTCACGGGGCGTCGCTTGCGCCAAATGATCATGCCCGCGACGATGGAGATGAAACCGACCGAGCCGTAGGTGATGTACTCGTGTCCGGCGAAGCAGTAGACGTCGAGTATTCGGATGAGCCCAATGAGAAGGGCCACCACCAGCACGAAGATGGCGAGCAGGATGATGAAGCCGAAGGCAATCGCGCGACCGGCGAGAAGTATGGGGCGCAGCACCTTGTCGTGGACGATGTCCAACACGTGGTCGAACTGATGGAGGGCTTTGTCGACGAAGTCCTGGTCGTGTGGTCGGTTCGCGTCAGTCACGCTTGTAACTTACCGGTAGGCGGCGCTCCTACGCCTCGACCCAGCACAGTCCGATAATCCCCGGGCCCCCATGGGTCCCCACCACCGGTCCCATGTCGGTGACGATGATTGGGTTCTGCGTCGCGATGTCGGCCACGAGCGCCTCGAGCGCCGGCACCTCACTCGAGGCGCCGTGCACGAGCGCCAGACGTTTGAGCGGGGCGTGACCCTTGGTGACTTCCGCGATCGCGACGAGCGCCTTGGCACGAGTTCGTTGACGTCCGGCCTCGGCGACCAGCCCGTCTTTCAGTTCCAACAAGGGCTTTATCGACAGCACTTGACCGAGCAGCGCCCTGGCCCCGCCCACGCGACCGCCCTTGATGAGGTGTTCGAGCGTGTCGAGCATGGCGACGACACCGACCTTGGGGACGAGTGATTCGGCGTCGGCCACGAGCGCGTCGAGGTCCGCGCCGGTCTGGGCCAACTCCGCCACGTCGATCACCATGAGACCGATGGCCATCGACACCGCTTTGGAGTCGACGACGCGCACGTCGATGGCGTCGCGTACAGCCTCCGCTGCGAGCACCGCAGCCTGGTGCGTCGCTGAGAGCAGTGCCGAGAGTGTGATCACGATGACGCCATCACACCCATCGTTCTTCGCGCGCTCGTAGGCCGCCTGGAAGGCACCGGGGGAGGGTGCTGCCGTCTCGGGCAGCGTCTTGCTCGCTTTGCACTTCGCCCAGAACTCACTCGGCGAAAGGTCGACTCGGTCCGTGAACTCCTCGTCCCCGAAGCGAATGCTGAGCGACACGATGTCGATGTTGAGACGTCGCGCGATCTCCTCTGGTATGTCGCACGCACTGTCGGTTACTACGCGAATCCGAGCCATGACCCCCCCCTTGGTTCAGTTCAGCCTTGCATCTTTCGCGCCCACGCGCGCAACCCGGCGCTGGAGGATCACGACGACGAGCGTGTAGCCAACGAATCCGAGCACCGCGGCGAAGGAGAAGCGAGCGATGAGACCCGCCCCCCGGTTCCACGAGAACGCGGAGTAGGCGAGTGCCATGACGAGGGCCGAGACGAGCGAGGCCGCGAAACTGCGTCGAACGTGACGCGACCAGACTTCTGACGTGATGTTGACCTGGTGACGTGCGAGCGCGCCCAACGCGACGACGGCCGCCGCGCTGTAGGCAATGGACACACTCGCGGTGAGTCCCGCGATGGAGTGGCGTCCGATGGCGACGCACAACACGATCGTGAGCACGTTTTGGAGCGCATAGAGGTAGAAGACCTCGCGAGCGCGCTGCATTGACTGAAGTCCCCGCACGCACAGTTGGAAGACCGTGAAGCCCGGAAGACCGGCCGCCAGGACCGCGAGCACGGTGCCCGCGGAGATGGGGTGCGTCGCGTTCAGGTGCTTGAGCAGAATCGCGACGATGGGCTGAGCGAGCACGAGCAGCACCATCGTGCACGGGATGATGATCACCAGTGATTGGCGTAAGCCGAATCGGAGTCGTTCACCCAGAGCGACGTAGTCGGTCGCGGTCGAGAGTGCCGCGAGTTGCGGGGTCAGCACACCGAGTACCGACACGACGACGACGGCGTAGGGCATCTGCATGAACGACCAGCCGTAGGTGTAGGCGCTGACCTGACCGTTGCTGCCAATGCCGAAGGCGAAGGCGAGCACGACGAAGAGCGACAGTTGATTGAGAACGACGACCATGAGCGTCCAGCTGCCTAGACGACTCACGGACTTGAGCGCGGGGTCCCTCAGGTTTATGCGAAAGGTGATGCGCCAGAGATTGCTGCGAAGGAGTGAGGGCACGAGGCAGAGGAACTGGACCGCGACGCCGAGCGTCGTGCCGATGCCGAGCCACATGAGGTCACGAGATCCGTTGAGCGTGGCGATCATGGGCGTCGGATCGACGAGGTGGAACCAGATCAGCACTGCGATGCAGACGATGTTGTTGGCGACCGGGACCCACGCCGCGACGCCGAAGCGATGTCGGATGTTGAGCAGTGACGTCGCGACACCGATGACGCCGTAAAAGAAGATCTGCGGAGAGAACCAGCGCAGGAGTTCCGTCGCGACGGCTCGCTGCTGGAGGAGCAGAGCGGCTGATTCATTCGTCGTCGAATGGCGAAAGGCGGTGAAGCCCTCGACGATCCAGGGCGCACAGAACCAGGCGACCAGCGACGCGACGACGAGCACGATGAAAGCGCCCGTGACGACACTCGAAATCGACCGCCACGCGCGACGCTCGCCGTCGAGTGCGAGACGTTCGATGAAGACGGGTATGAACGTGGCGCCCGCGACGCCGCCGAGCACGAGGTCGAAGAGCATGTTCGGCACGGTGTTGGCGAGGTTGAAGGAGTCGGCGATGGGGGTGAAGCCGAGGACCCACGCGAGTACGAGGATCCGAAACAGTCCGGTCAGGCGCGAGGCCAACGTGCCACTCGCCATCGAGACGACGCGTGACGTGTGCGTCGAGGCCTCACTCATCGAGCGTGACGGCCCTTGGGACGTCGTCGATACGTTCGTACCCACCAGAACGCTAAGACGAGCAGCGAGGCAATCGTGAGGAAGTAGCCAACGATTGACGTGCCGGTGATCCGTACTTGGATGGCGGCTCGCGCCAGTACGAGGCGATTGTTGGGTGTCGTGACGATGACCTGCAGCGTGGCGCTCCCGTTGTTACCCGACGTCGCGACACGGACCGATTTGGTGGGCGAGTCCAGCTTGATTGGCACGTTGTCGCCCTTGGGGAAAGTGATCTGATCGGTGAGGAGGTGCACGTTCGCCACCACCGTGTAATGGGCGTGACTGAACAACGTGATCGGGATCGACGTGCCGGAACCGGCCAGGGTGATGGTGCTCGGATCGACCCGGAAGTTTGCGAGCTGACCGTGGAGCGCGTTCGCGGCCGCGTTGATGGCGGCCTGTCGAGGCCTCGGCGCGCCGGTAATTTCCGACGCTTCGGTGGCGACCTCGAGGTCGTTGCCGAGGTTGCTTGACTTCACCGCCTGGGAGAACGCGTTGACGTTATCGACGAGGGAACTGAGCGAACTCACGTTTTGCGATGACCACTTCGACGTCGGAGGCGCAACGAGTGCGCGCGTCGCTGGCGCACCGTTCGTACCGACCAGTGTCGTGTCGAACGAGGGGGCGAGAGTCGCGAGCGTGACGAAGGGGTTGGCCGCGAAGCCGTGCAGGACGTCGTTCAAGAACTTCACTGAGGTCTGAGCGACGGGCGCCAAGATCACGACGGTGCGCGACGACGCGGCGTCGGGGGCCTCGAAGTGCAAGAAGTCGAGGGTCCCGAGCGTTAACGCCGCACGGAGCCCAGGTCTGATTGCCGAGTCTTGAACGAGCGAGGACAACTCGCTGTCGGAGCTCAGAACCGTGACCGGTCCGGCACCCCCCACGTTGAACGGCGCACCCCAGTTCAACGTTGATGAAGGAGGAACGGCGACGTCACTCTCGGGCAAGACGATGTCGCTGACGCCGGCGTGGTGCAGCGCCTTCAGACTGTTGAGCGACGGTGAGGCCGTGAGCAGGACGGGACCGTCGACGTATCGACCGGTGAGATCCTTCAACAACGCGGAGGAGAGATTGAGTTGGTGGCCGACTTCGACGCTGAGGCCGTGCGCAGCGAGTGTGGCGAAGTCGATGTTCGCGGGGGGAGCGTCTATTGCTTGATGCAGGGGGCTCGTGAGCGCTTTGTTCAGTGCCGCGCGGAACAGTGCGTTGTTCGTCCCGGTCTGCGCGACCGTGTCCAGTGTGCGGTAGTCCGCGCTCAGCGTGATCGACGACATCGGGTGGCGTCCAATGGTGTCGAGCACCTGTATCGAACGCTTGGCGTGCAACCACGACGAGGGATCCATGGTTTCGACGTAGTCCACGAGCAGCGGCTGATCAACGGGGGTCGCCTGCACGGCGAGAAGCGACCAGATCACGTTGGAGACACCGTTCGTGGTGACCTCGATGCGAATCGGATACACCCCATCACAGCTCTCGCCGTGGCAGGCCAGACGCATGTGCGGGGTTACCGGATAGCAGTTGCGCCGTAGCGACCCGGAGCGCCCGGTGAAGAGGTCGACGGTGAAGGTGAAGGTGCCGTGGACCTCGCACCGCAAGTTGAAAGTGCTGGTCGTCGCCAGTGACGTGCCCGTGACCCCCGCGCCCGAGATGATCGGGGAGAGTTGGGAACGATCGATCACTCGCGGATAGATCGTGACGCGCGCTCGTGGGGCAACGCCCTTGGGATTCGTCGCCAACGTGAGGGAGAAGTGGGTCGTGCCTTTCGTGGAGAGGGAGGCGACGGCGTCTTGGTGGACGATCGAGAAGGTGGGCGTCGTCCCAGCCTGCGCGGCCGTGGGCCACGTCACCGTTGCGAGGCAGAGGAGTACCACGCTAAGCGCCCGCCACCAGGTCGAAAATCGGTGGAACATGCCTTCACAGGCTACCTTCGTGCGGCTGCGCGTTCCGACGCCAACTACCCTCATTCGCAGTGCTTTCAATCGATCAGATTCACGACCGACTCACTGAATTGGCCCGTCAGTCGAGTCCCTTGGCCCGCGCGTTCGCTGATGCGGGCTTCTCCCTCTACGCCGTTGGAGGCTCCGTGCGCGACGCCGTACTCGACGTACCGAAGGGTGAGGACTACGAGATCGACTTCACGACGAACGCCCGGCCCGATGACATTGAACGGCTGATGAAGCCACTCTGCTCGACCATGTGGAAGCAGGGTCGAGCGTTCGGGACACTCGGCGGTCTCCTTCGCACGAGCGGCATCAAGGTCGAAATCACCACTTTCCGGTCCGAGGCGTACGTGGACCATTCGCGCAAACCGTCCGTCGAATGGGGTGACTCGTTGGAGGCCGATCTCAGCCGACGTGACTTCACCATCAACGCGCTGGCTCTCGACGTAGTCGCCCTCGACGCCGCGACACCCGACGTGCAGACCCTCTTTGATTTCTACGACGGCTTCAACGACTTGCACGAGAAGGTACTGCGTACCCCGATCGACCCCGAGATCCTCTTCAGCGACGACCCGCTGCGCATGCTTCGTGCCGCGCGCTTCGCCGCGCGCTTCGGCCTCGCCATCGATCCCGCCATCGAGGCCGCGGCCACCACGATGGGCGATCGACTGACCAAGGTGTCGCCGGAGCGCATACACGGCGAACTTGACCTCCTGATGATGACGGCGAGTCCTTCGATCGGACTGGACTTCATCGTGCGCACGGGTCTCGCTGAGCACTTCTTCCCGGAGTTGCCCAAGTTGCAGCTCGAGCAGGACCCCATCCATCGCCACAAGGACGTCCTTCGCCACACCTGGGCCGTCGTCGATAAGACATCACCCGACTTGGTGCTTCGCCTCGCTGCGCTCTTTCACGACATTGGCAAGCCCGCGACGCGCGCGATCGGCGAAGATGGTGTGACCTTTCGATTCCACGAGGTTGTCGGCGCCAAGATGACGCGCAAGCGCATGACCGCGCTGAAGTACTCCCAGGAGATGATCGACGAGGTCAGCGCCTTGGTAGAACTGCACCTTCGCTTCCACACGTACAAGATGGGGTGGAGCGACAAGGCTGTACGGCGCTACGTGCGTGACGCCGGCCCCTTGCTCGACCGGCTGAATGAACTGACGCGCTGTGATTGCACGACGCGAAACGCACGTAAGGCGGCCACGCTCGCACAACGAATGGACGAACTGGAAGTGCGGATCGCCGAACTTCGAGAGCGCGAAGACCTCAACCGACTGCGTCCGGCGCTCGATGGTGTGGCCGTGATGGCTCTGCTCGACGTCAAACCCAGTCCGGTGGTCGGTCGAGCCCTCGAATTTCTCATGGAGATCCGACTCGACGAGGGAGAGATCACGCCCCAAGAGGCGGCGGTCCGTCTACGCGAGTGGTGGTCCGAGCAGCCCGATTAGACGGGTTCGGCAATCCTTCGCGACGCTCTTTCGCCTAGGTCACTCGATTCGAGTGAATCGAGGGAGCGCTGAGTCCGATGGCGTTTTGTGCGACCACGCTGAAGAGATAACTCACACGGCTGTTCGCGGTGGTCATCACGCACGTCGTCGCACTCGTGACGCAGTGCAGGCCGGCCGGTGTGGAGTACACGCGGTAGGCGACGATGGCGTCGCCACCGTTTGACGCGGGTGCGGTCCACGAGACCCGGACCCGTGAGGGTGTCGAACGGGCCATGACGTTGGTGGGCGCACCGGGTATGCCGGGTGACACCAACGAGGCGTTCAGTGCGACGCCAACCGTTCCGCTGGGGCCCGTGATCTTGAGCGTGGCGCTCGTCAGGCCGCCGGGGGTTGGCGCCAGATACACCGTCAAGGGACAGGAGTCGCCGGGTTGCAAATTACAGCTGTAGGGACCGAGTGACCACTCTGAACCGGGCGGCGTGATGTTCGCGGTGATGTCCATATCGACACCCGAGTCCGAGACCGTGACCACCGAGGACTTTGGCGCCCCCGAACCGGAGTTGAGGGTGATGACGGACGTCGACACGGCCACGGGAAAGAGTGTGGACAGCGAACTCCATGCGGTGACGTCGGGCTGGTCAACGCTGTCGCCACCGATGAACTCCTCGGTGAGCGACGAACCGTCCACCGTCGCTGCACCCATGAGGAGTGGTTGGTCGAAGTTGCTCAGAATGTTGTCGCGGTGGCCCCAGCAACCCGACGGGTTTGACGTGGTGCAGTCGACGTTGATGCCGCCCGGTCCGGGACCGTCGTCGTACATGAAGAGAAAGTCGGCGAGCAGCGCCGAGGACGTGCTGGCCCAATTGGATCCGCCGCTGGTGCCGTAGAAGGGGCTGGGGAAGGCTGGGTCCGTATGGTTCTGGGCGCCTTGCTGGGCCAGCGCGTCAAGTGACGACGACAGACCCGCGATCGGAGCGAGGCCACGGTCGGTTCGTTCGAGATTCGACACGACGAGGACCTGCTCAGCCGGGGGCATCTGGTCGTAGCCCAGCGGCAAGGTCATCGGTCCGACGTCCTCGCTGGCTCGAGCGGCGTCGATCGCGGTGACGGCCTCCTGGTCACAATCGGCGACCTGGCTGGACGTCGGTGACGTCATCACGCAGTTCTCGTACATCGCGGTGGTCGGAATCGCGTTCGAGGTGGGATTCTCAGGCGGGATCAGCACGTGTGCGTGCAGGGAACTGAACGGTTGGCGGGTGCCCACGTGGTGCGCCGAGCCGAGTGTGATGGCCTCCGACGTGGGAATCGGCCCATGGATCGTCGCGCTCGACGCTGTCGTTCCAAGCCCCACGAGGGCGCCCGCGAGGGTCAAGGACCCCACCGCGGTGAGGCGCGCATATTTTCGGGTGGCGAGCGACGTGGGCCTTACCTCCACCTTCATTCGTGACCGAAGTCGAACCGGGTCGAAGGATACCCGTGTTTGTACGCGCGAGTCCAGCCCGACCGAGACGGGGTTGTCCGAATGTGGGGCGCCGAAACGCCGTCGCTAGCCCCTCGTGAAGAGCGTGTCGGACGAGCCGGGTGTCGCTGGGGTGGACGAGACCAGGGGCGTCGCGACGACGGGTGTCGTGACGACGGCTTCGGCCTCGACCTCGACGTCCGCGATGGCGTCAGCGAGAACGTCCGCGCTGGGCCACACGATGTTCTCCGCGCCACGGTCGGCAAATGCCTCGACCATGTCGTGGGCAACGTCGTCGTGGTACTGAATCGGTGGCGACTTCATGAAGTAGGCCGACGGTCCAATGATGGGACCACCGATGCCGCGGTCGAGCGCGACCTTCGCGCAGCGCACGGCATCAATGATCACGCCCGCTGAGTTCGGGGAGTCCCAGACCTCGAGCTTGAGCTCGACGTTGAGCGGCACGTCACCGAAGTTGCGACCCTCCATGCGGATGTAGGCCCACTTGCGGTCCTTCAACCACGGCACGTGGTCACTCGGTCCGATGTGCACATCGTCGGGGTCCATGTTACTGATCTCGAGTTGACTCGTCACGGCTTGTGTCTTGGAGATCTTCTTGGACTCCAGGCGCTCGCGCTCGAGCATGTTCTTGAAGTCCATGTTGCCGCCGACGTTCAGTTGGTAGGTGTGGTCGAGGGTGAGGCCGCGGTCCTCGAAGAGACGAGCGAGCACGCGGTGGACAATCGTGGCGCCGACCTGGCTCTTGATGTCGTCACCGATGATGGGCACGCCGGCATCGGTGAACTTCTTGGCCCAGACCGGGTCTGAGGCAATGAACACTGGGATGGCATTGACGAAGGCCACGCCCGCGTCGAGTGCGCACTGGGCGTAGTACCGCTGGGCGTCCTCTGACCCCACGGGCAGGTAGGAGACGAAGACCTGGGCCCGGGTGTCGCGCAGGACCTGGGTCACGTCGACCGATTCGGCCGGAGACTCCTCGATCATCGCGTGGTAGTACTTGTTCAGACCGTCCATGGTCGGGCCGCGTTGGACCGTGACGCCGAGCGCGGGGACCTCGGCGAACTTGATGGTGTTGTTCTGTCCGCCATCGATTGCTTTGCTCAGGTCGCTGCCGACCTTGGAGGCGTCGACGTCAAAGGCGGCCACGAACTCGAGGTCACTGACGTGGTAGCCGCCGAGCATGACGTGCATGAGGCCCGGTACATCGTCGGCGGGGTTGGCGTGCTTGTAATAGGTAACACCCTGGATCAGCGAGCTGGCACAGTTTCCGACGCCAGCGATAGCCACGCGAATCTTTTCCATGGCTCTCCTTTCTTACTTCGCGTCGTGCGCGAAGGATTCTTGGTTACTTCGTTCGGTGGACAACAGGTTGTCAATCCACGCGAGGTCCAGCTCGACACCTTGGGCCGCGTGCTCCATGACACCGCGGGCGTAGGAATCGAGTTGTTCGTTGTTCGCGCCGGCTCGGACTTCCGCCAGACGGGCCACGAGATCGGCGCGCCGGCGCTCGAGCAGCCCGACGCGTCCGTTGGGCGTCAGGTACTTGGCGAGCGCCATGCGAAGTGAGAAGTTCTTGCTGTCGTCGAGTGTCGCGGGGTCCGCCAGCAGCGCGACGAACTCTTGGCGACCACGTTCGTTGATCCGGTAGACCTTTCGACCGCGTCGCCCGATGCCGGGCGAGGAACGCAGTGAGCGCAGCGAGGCGCGCTCACCTGAGAGGGAGCCAGTTGAGAGCGCGCTCAGGCGACCGTCGCTCGGCATGACCGCTTCGACGCAGCCCTGTCGCTCGAGACGCGCGAGCGCCGGATAGATCGAACCAAAGGAAACATTCGCCGAGACACCGAGTCGTTCGCGCAGTTGTGTCCGTATTTCGTAGCCGTGATGGTCACGGTCCATGAGGAGACCCAGGATGGCAATGTCTAACACGCGAAACATAGTATCACTTCGATATATCGAACGTGACTAGGTGTCATTTGCCAAGTGCGCGTTGGCTTGTAGTGTCACCCGTAATGGATAAGCGCTTCCGCACGAGTACCGCCGACGGGGCAGTCGTTGAGTTCGGTCTGGTTCGCCATGCGCTGTTGGCCAAGGTCGCCGCGGGACTGATTCGTTACGAAGACATCTGTGACGCGCACCCCGAACTCCTTCGCGCCGCAAAGAACCTCGGGCGGCGAACGGGCGAAACCTGTCCGGTCTGCTCGGACGTCGAACTCGTCGAAGTGACCTACGTCTTTGGTGCGCGACTGCCGTCGGGAGGCACGTGTCCGACGTCGCGTGCCGAGCTCTTGAAACTCGAGCGACGCGAGGAGCCGGTCCAGTGCTACGCCGTGGAGGTCTGTGTCGGATGCTCGTTCCACCACCTGGTGCGCAAGTGGGCCGCCGGTGGGCGCCGCGCCCGTAGGGTCAACGTCATGGAGCGTAAGGAAGTCGGCGAGTGAGCTTGAGCGCTCCGGTCATCCGGGGTCGCAAGCGACGCAGTGGATCGGCACCCCTTGTCATGGTTACGGCCTACGACGAGCCGGGAGCGCGCCTGGCGTCCGCCGCCGGGGTCGACCTCATCCTCGTCGGTGATTCGATGGCCAATGTCGTGCTCGGCCAGGAGAACACCCTGCACCTCACGATCGACGACATGTGTCTGCACGTGCGCGCCGTGGCCGCAGCGAAGCCCGACGCTCACGTCGTCGCGGACATGCCGTGGTTGAGCTACCACGTCGATCTCGGCGAGAGCGTGCGAAACGCCGCGAAACTGATCCGAAGTGGCGCGGACAGTGTCAAGCTCGAAGGCGGACGTGTTCGCCAACAGGTCGTGCGTGCTTTGCTCGACGCTCAGATCCCGGTCATGGGACATCTCGGGCTCACCCCCCAGAGTGTCATGGCCTTTGGCGGCTTCAAGGTGCAGGCGAAGACCATGGAGAGTGCCAAACTCCTCATTGAGGACGCGCAACTCCTCCAAGAGGAAGGCGTCTTCGCGATCGTGATCGAGGGGGTTCCGAGTGTCGTCGGTACCAACGTGACCGCGGCCCTCGATATCCCAACCATCGGCATTGGCGCCGGACCCGATACCGACGGTCAGGTCTTGGTCTTTCACGACCTGTTGGGGCTCACGGGACGAACGCCGGCGAAGTTCGTCCGCCAGTACGCCGACCTGGGGCCCGTGATCACCGACGCCATCGCGCATTTCGCCGCGGACGTGCGAAGCGGGGCGTTCCCGAGTGCCGACGAGGCCTATCCGAACCCCGAAGGGCTCTTCGACTAGCCATTTTCTGGGCGTTGGAGTAGCATTGTCGTTCCACAAGCGTGGGAAGTGCCACATACCCTGCTCTGTTTTCCGCAGAGCCCGGCCTAGCCGGACCAGAGGGAAAGGAAATCGGCCATGAGGCCTTACGAAACAATGATCGTGTTCGACACCGCCGTCGACGCGCAGTCCATCCAGATCGCTCTCGACCGGGCGTTGGAGACCATCCGCACCAATGGTGGAAACCCTGGAGCCATCGACCGTTGGGGCAAGCGTCCCTTGGCGTACGAGATCAACAAGCGCAAAGAGGGCTACTACGTGTTGGTGGAGTTCGCGGGTGAGTCGACGACCGTCGTCGAACTCAACCGCATCTTGACTCTGTCGGACGAAGTCCTTCGCTACAAGATCCTTCGCCGCCAAGAAAAGCCGAACGCCAGCCGTGTCACGGCTCAGGCGTAGGTTCGGACGCCTGAGAATCCAAGGAGATAGATATGGCCGACAATGCAATCACCGTCGTGGGGAACGTCACCCGCGACCCTGAACTGAAATTCTTGAACAGCGGTCAGGCGGCGCTTCGCCTCTCGATCGCCGTCAACCGCCGCTGGCAGAACCGCCAGACCCAGGAGTGGGAAGAGCGCGTCTCGTACTTCGAGGTCGTGGGCTACGGCGCCATGGCGGAGAACGCGGCGAACTCGCTCACCAAGGGTGCGCGAGTCATCGTGAGCGGACGTCTCGAGCAGCGCAGCTGGGAGACCGAGAACGGCGACAAGCGTTCGATCGTCGAGATCAACGCCGACGAGATCGGACCGAGCCTCAAGTGGGCGACCGCCGTCGTGACGCGCACCCCTCGCGCCGAAGGAAGCAACTTCCAATCCAGCGACCGCCCGGCGGCCGCACCACGAACGAATGAACCCGCCAGTACCTACGCCTTTGACGAGGAGCCCTTCTAATGCCCCGTATTAATAATCCCAAGCCGCCGAAGCGTGCGCCAAAGATCGACACCCGTCGTGGCGCGAAGAAGAAGCCCTGTTCCTTCTGTCAGCATGGCGTTGCCACGGTTGACTACAAGGACCTCGCACAACTGCGCAAGTACATCTCGGACCGAGGCAAGATCCGTGGCCGCAAGGTCTCGGGTAACTGTCAGCAGCACCAGCGTGACGTCACTGACGCCATCAAGACTGCACGCGAGCTCGCCCTGCTGCCCTACACGCAGCGCACCGTGACCGAGCGTCGCGGTGGACGCGGCAACCGAGACGACCGAGGCCCTCGCGGACCGCGGAGCGACGGTCCGAGCGCTCGCCCCGCTGGCGACGGTGCCGGCGTCGAGTCGGCCGAGGTCGACTTAGAACTCGACGCGGGCGTTGCCGCCGAGACGTTCGAGAGCGATCTGGTCGAGGAGGTCAGCGAATGAAAGTCCTCCTACGCACCGACGTCCGCGGTGTCGGCCGTCGTGGCGACATCGTCGACGTGAAGGCAGGTTACGCACGTAACTTCCTCCTGCCGTCGGGCTCGGCGCTCGTTGCGAGCGACGGCTCAGAAGCGCAGGCGACTTCCATGCGCCGTGGGCGCGATCTTCGTGACGCCGCGAGTCGTGAGGCCGCCGTGGCGCAGAAGACGTTGATCGAACAGCAGACCTTGACCATCGGCGCGCGCGCCAGCGCCAACGGCCGACTGTTCGGTTCGGTCACCGAGGCCGACCTCGTGAATGCTGTTCGCACGGCGACGGGCATCTCGATTGACCGTCACGCCATCCACATGGCCGAGCACTTGAAAGAGGTCGGTACCGCGACGGCGACGGCGACTTTGTTCGATGGTGTTGAGGCGACGCTCAACGTGGAGATCGTCGCGAAGTAGTTCAGATTTTGATGTACGTACAGAACGCCGGGACGTCGCTCCCGGCGTTCGTCATGTCACAGCGCAATGTAATCATCAAGTGCGTGGCAATTGTGCACAGGTATTTCCCCACCTTGTTGTTCTTGTTGCAAACAGACCAAAAGAGCGACCATTGAGGTCTTATGACGCAGATTGAATCGGAACGAACACGACAGGCCCCGGGCGGCGGTCGCATTCCCCCCAGTGCAATCGAAGCGGAAGAGTCGTTGATCGGCGCCATGCTCCTTTCGCCTGAGGCAGTCTCTGTGGCCTACGAGACCGTGCAGGCAGAAGACTTCTATCGCCCGCTCCACGGACAGATATTCGCTTCGATCATCGCACTGGCGAACGCCGGTGAACCGGTTGACTACGTGACGGTGCAGGCCAAGCTGCAAGAACGTGGTGCGGTCGCGGTGGAACTCGCGTTGCTGTCGTCGCTGCAGATGAATACGCCGTCGGCTTCGAATGCGCAGCACTACGCCGAATTGGTTCGCGAGAAGGCCCAACAGCGCCGCCTCATCGCCATCGCCGGAGAGATTGTCGATGACGCCTACGTCGCCACCGAAGACGTCGTCGGTCTGATCGATGAAGCGGAACGAAAGATCAACGCGATTGGTGACGCCGGGCGAACCGACTCGGTCTCTCCGCTGCAACGACTGCTCCTCAGCGAAGCCGACATCCTCGAACAGCGCGGCGAGACCCGAGGACGAATCAATGGCCTCGAGACGGGCTACAAGTCACTCGACCTCATCCTCCAGGGGCTGCAACCGAGCAGCATGACGATTGTCGGTGCGCGACCGGGTACCGGTAAGACGGCCTTCGCGCTCGGCATCCTCATCCACGTCGGCGCCGTCGTAAAACGCCCGGCGTTGTTCTTCTCACTCGAGATGAGCCGTCAGGAGTTGGCCGAAAGAATTCTCGCGTCGACGGCACGCATTGACTCGTCGAAGTTGCGAACCGGTGACCTTAGTGACGGCGACTGGAACCGCGCGCACGATGCATTCGGCTACTTGCAGTCAGCGAAGGTCTTCATCGACGACAACCCGGCACTCACCGTCATGGACGTGCGGGCACGGGCGCGACGGATCCGTCAGCAGAACGGTGACTTGGGCGTCGTCATCATTGACTACCTGCAACTCATGAGTTCGCGGGGACGTTCGGAGAATCGCCAGGTCGAAGTGTCGGACATGAGCCGGTCGCTCAAGATTCTCGCTCGCGAACTGCAGTGTCCCGTCATCGCACTTTCGCAGCTCTCACGAAAGCTCGAGGACCGTGCCGACAAACGCCCGATGATGTCGGACCTGCGCGAGTCGGGCTCATTGGAGCAGGACGCCGATGTCGTGTTGTTCATCTATCGCCCCGAGCAGTACGGCGAGGTCGCGAACGACAAGAAGGCCGAGGCCGAGATCATCGTCGGCAAGAACCGTAACGGCCCGACACGCAACGCCCACCTCACGTGGCGAGGCGAGTTTGCCCGATTCGACAATGTCGCCGAGGCTCGAGAGATCTAATCTGACCGGCTGTCGCGACTCAAGGTGCGTCGACGATAGGTAGGAACGAACGCCAAGGACCAATGGCATCGGCGTACTGCTTCGCCATCGTCTTGACAATTTGACCTAAGTGATTCAGATCGTGCACCACCCAGGAGGCGAGTAGTTGGCTGAGTGGCACCACGCCAAAAGTTGGGTGCAGGCCGCACCGCTGCAGATCGTTGACGCTCACCAACGTGTCGAGTTGGATGAGATTGGACGAGCGGAACGTGTCGAAGCGATCGAGGAGGTCGATCATTGACCAGCCGGCAAATCGTGTGAAGCCCGCCTCGCGATCAACCGGTTCGAAGGCTCGTGGCTCGCTCTGCGCGAGAATCAACACGGTACGGTCCATCCAATCGATCTCTTCGATATGCGTGAGGTGACCCACCACTTGATAGGGCGACCAGGTGGGTGGACCTTCGTCGGACATGGTCCACTCCTCGGGCATGTCGGTCAGGAGAGCGCGCAGTGTGCCCGGTGTGCGCGACAGAACGGCCCGGCCCAATTCCAATGAATAGTCCACGCCGTCATCGTCGCACAAGGCGTTCGTCCTCATTGGATTGAGTCGCGATTGACGTCCCCACGCCCCATCGCCGCCCCGCCCCGGGGGGTGATCGCCTAGTTCGGTGCCTCTGACGTCGCGGCGATTATTTGATCGAGCACTGATTGATCTGGCAGCACGAGCGCGTCCAGTGACGGCAGTTGGCGAATGCGATTGAAAGCCTTTTCGATGTAGTGACCTTCGATCACCGGACTGTGGCATGAGGCGATCGTCGCGATGTCGAGGCTCTGGGTGCGATCGACGAACGCGTTGTACTTCGTTTCATCGACCATCGAGAGCCAGGGACTCACCGCACCCAACGCGAAGAGGGCGAGACCATTCGCCCAGAAATCCTGATCGAGGTCGGCGATTGCGGCGTAGGGGTCGGGCAGTGGTGTGGCGAAGGTATCGACGGCCCAGAACACTTGAGTCGTGGGATCGAACAGGCCTCGTGTGGTGGGTGAGTCGTACACGGGCGGTCGAAGCGCGTGCAACGTGCGATCCCCAACGTCGAACGACTCTCCGTCCATCACCCAACGGCATCGGTGATGGGGGAAATCAAAGCAGTTCGAGTGTCGTTCGACCATCGCCCAGTTGCAGACAAGCTGGGCATTGGGGCATGCCGAGAGTGCCTCGTCGAGGTTCCCGGTGTGATCGACATCATCGTGCGAAATGAAGATCCAACGGACGTCCTTCGGCTCTACGAGGGAGAACACGTCCTCCAGCCACAGCTGGCGATTCGCCGGGGTACCGGTGTCGACGATCACCGGCTCCTCGCCGAGGATGACCATCGAATTTAGGTAGATGAAGAGCGGTTGACCCAGCGCCTCTTGTACCTGATGAACTAGGAAAGTGTCCTTCGCGATCCGAGTCGGCCGTACTCGCAGCGTGGGAGGAACAGGTGCGTAGGTCATGGGGCCCCCGAGCTAAGTTCCGCGACGCACACGCCGACGCCTGTAGCCCACGGTGAATCATGTTTCTAACACCAACGAGCGCAACTCGCTGGGACGCTACGCGGCGTAGCAATGAGCAGATTTCTCGGTCTCGTGAGTCACACAGATGTCCTGACGCGCGTGTTGGTCGCCCCTTGACTGATCCTCGCAGGTGCCGAGGCGCAAACCAACGTGAATACCACGGTCGCGAGAACCTGACGCGCGAGGAGTTGCACCAGCGCTTGACGCCTTCACACCTATCGCCTAGGGTTCCTTCGTTATATCCTAGTATTGCCAGTGAAATAGTAGGGTATGGGAATCGAGCGCCACCGTGGCTGCTCGCAGTAAGTAATCAACGAGGAGTTATCTCAGTGTCCAGAGTCGAAGAGCAACAACGTGCTGACGTGGGCTCCCAGGAGTTCGGCGACACTGTTCCACCAATTGATCTGATCACTCCCAAAGTCCTCCGTTTGCGTTCTCGTTCCCGCTCGCGCTCGTTAGGCCTACGCGTACTGTCGCCACTGGTGCTCTTGTTCCTCTGGTGGGGACTGGCGAGAGCCAATTGGCTGCCGGCCGGTTCGCTGCCCACGCCCTACACCGTCGTGAAGACCTTCGGCACGCTGTTCTCCCACGATCTCTGGGGTCAGATCGGCGACTCACTGTCGCTGGCCCTCTTCGGACTGTCCATCGGGGTCACCTTGGGGTTCTCGCTCGGTCTCATGGCGGGACTGTCGCGGATCGGCGAGGAACTCTTTGACGCGCCGCTGCAGATGCTGCGCACAGTTCCGTTCCTCGCTCTGATCCCACTCTTCGTGGTGTGGATGGGCATCGGGGAACTCCCGAAGGTCGCGCTGATCTCGTTGGCGACGACGTTCCCGATGTACATCAACACCGCTGCCGCGATGCGCAACGTCGACCGCAGGGTCGTCGAAGCGGCCCGCTCCTACGGACTGCACGGCGTTCGATTGATTCGCGAAGTGATCTTCCCGCTCTCCCTGCCGGGACTCCTCACCGGTCTACGATTCTCGCTCAGTCTCTCCGTGCTCGCACTCGTCGGAGCGGAGACGATCGCGTCGAACGGCGGCATTGGCTACCTCATCAACCAGGCGGAGCAGTTCCAACAGACGAGCATCGTGTTCTGCGGCGTCATCATCTACGCCGCGCTGGGCCTGAGTGCCGATCTCTTCGTACGCGTGATCGAAAAACTCGCGTTGCCGTGGCGGGCCGGAGTGTCGGTTCGATGAGTGCCGCACTGGAAACGCGCGACGAGTCGCTGGCCGTCGACACTCGCCAGCTGGTCCGTCAGTTCGGCGAACACCCGGCGCTCAATGGCCTCGACCTCAAGATCCGCCGCGGCGAGTTCGTGGCGTTGCTGGGAAAGAGCGGGAGCGGTAAGACCACCTTGCTGCGCCTGCTCGCCGGCCTCGATACCCCGGACTCGGGCGAGCTACTGGTCCCTCGATCACGCACCGTCGTCTTCCAAGAGCCTCGACTGATCAACTCCAAGCGCGTCTGGCAGAACGTCGCACTGGGCCTCGAGCGTTCGAGCGCCACCCGCGCGGCGGCGATTGGCGCTCTCGAGGAGGTTGGTCTGGCGTCGCACGCGAACGTCTGGCCCTCGACGCTGTCGGGGGGAGAGGCACAACGAGTCGCGCTCGCGCGTGCACTGGTGCGCGAACCCCAGTTGCTGTTGCTCGATGAGCCCTTCGCCGCGCTGGACGCGTTGACACGTCTCAAGATGCAGCACTTGATCGCGGACCTCTGTGCGCGACACGGACCGGCCGTCTTGCTCGTGACCCACGACGTGGAAGAGGCACTGCTGTTGGCCGACCGAGTCGTGCTGTTGCGAGAAGGCCACCTCGGCTTCGAGGTCGACGTACCAATGGCGCGACCCCGCGAGATCGGCGTCGAGTTCGCCACGCTGCGTCGCAGACTTCTCAGTGAGTTGGGCGTCGACCAGTGAGGCTGCGCACCGCTGTCGTGACCCCGTAACAGGGAGTGAAGAGCCCGTATCTGGGCCGTTGTTCGTATTCTCTAGTATTTCTATTGATATAGTAGGAAATTAAGCAACGACCAGACGATGCGCACAACGCCATCGCACCAGAGAGGAAAACCGTGAGACACAGCAGGAACAATCTAAGGACCAGCGGAGCAGCCTTCGTGCTGGCCACCGTTGTCATTGCCGTAGCAATTGGCGGCGCATCGGGTGCCGCGACGAAGCACAAAGCAGCACCGAAGAAGATCAACCTCAGCGGCGTCACGCTCAACATCGGCGACCTGGCCGGGCAGACCCAGATTCTGCTCAACGACTCCGGCGCCTTGAAGGGCGCGCAGTACAAAGTCAACTTTGCGACGTTCCCTGCCGGACCGCCGGCCGTCGCGGCCATCCAAGGTGGCTCGATCGACCTCACCGTGACCGCCGACACGCCGGCCATCTTCGCCCAGGCCGGTGGCGTGCCGCTGAAGGTCGTCGCCGTCACACAGCCGGTCGCTCCCGGCGCGTCGTTGGGCCTCGTGGTGCCCAAGGGCTCCACGATCACGTCACTCGGAGGACTCAAGGGTACGAAGATCGCGGCGGCCAGCGGCACGATCCTCCAATACATCGCGATCCAGGCGCTCAACGGCTCCGATGGCGGCTGGAAGAACGCGACCATCGTCAACCTCAACCCGGCCCTCGCGCTCGCCGCGCTGACGTCGAACTCGGTCCAGTCGGCCGTCCTGATTCAGCCCTACCTGGCCGAAGCCGTGCAGGCCGGCGGACAGGTGTTGGCCCTCGGCACGAGCTACACCAAGGGCTACTCGTACTTCCTCGCCGCCGACTCGGCACTCGCGAACACGAAGAAGGCCGCGGCGATCGCGGACTACCTGCACCGTTACGCCGAGGCCGAACACTGGGCCGCGACGAACACCGCGACGTGGGCGCAGGACTACGCGACGGCGAACAACATCACGCTGCCACTCGCGACCGCGGCCGTGAACGCAGCCCTCGCATCGTTCGTGAAAATCGGACCTAATCAGTACAACAGCATCACGAACGAGGCAGTCGCCTTCACGCAGGCCGGCCTCCTCACGACGCCGGTCGACACGAAGACGCTCTACACGACGAAGTTCAACACCCTCGTCGCCACGTTCCCCAAGGGCTGAGAAAGCAACGGAGGAGAGAGATGTCTATCGAAGAGGGCCCCACCCGTCACTATGACGGGTGGGGCGGTCGGGTCGGCAAGACCGTTGAGGAGTCGACGTCGTGGTGGCCGCCCACGCCCACGCCATCGAGCGACGCTCCAAACGTCATCGTCGTGCTGCTCGATGACATGGGCTTCAGCGACATCGGACCCTTCGGGGCGGAGGTGTCGACCCCCACGTTGGACCGATTGGCGCGCGATGGCCTTCGCTACACCAACTACCACACCACGCCCGTGTGCTCACCAGCGCGGGCCGCGTTCCTGACGGGTCTCAACCCACACCGCGCGGGCTTTGCCTCGGTCGCCAACAGCGATCCCGGATTCCCCGGGTACACGATGGAGATCGCCGAGGACGTACCGACGTTGGCCGTGACGCTGCGCGACGCGGGCTACGCCACCTTCTGCGTCGGCAAGTGGCACCTGACGCGTGACGGGGTGATGAATGACGCCGGTGCGCGGCGCAGTTGGCCCTGCCAACAGGGATTCGACCGCTACTACGGCGTGCTCGAAGGGCTCACCAACCTTCATCATCCGCACCGGTTGATCAGTGACAACTCGCCCGTCGACGTGGACGAGTACCCACCGGGTTACTACCTACCGGACGACATCACCGATCACGCGATTTCCATGATCAAAGGGCTACGCGCGAGCGACGCCCACAAACCGTTCTTCTGCTACGTAGCGCACAACGCGGTACACGGTCCGCTCCAGGCCAAACCCGAGGACATCGCGAAGTATCGCGGCCGCTACGACGCTGGCTGGGACGACCTACGCGAGAAGCGCTTCGCCCGTCAGAAAGAGACCGGTCTGTTCAGCGACGACACTCAGATGGCCGAGCGCAACACCGAGGCCTTCCTCGACGTGGGAGCGTGGGACGAACTCGACGAGGACACGAGGGCGGTGTTCGCGCGCTACATGGAGGTCTACGCCGCGTCCATTGAGAGCGTCGACGAGAATCTCGGGCGTCTCCTCGACGTGGTCGAGGATCTCGGTGAACTCGAGAACACGATCGTCATCTTCATGTCCGACAACGGCGGCACCGCCGAGGGCGGCGAGCACGGCACCCGCAGTTACTTCAAGCAGTTCATCCATGGTCTGCGCCTGCCCACCGATTGGCAGAGCGACGTGGCGAGGGACATCGACCTGATCGGCGGCCCTCGAGCGATGGTGCATTACCCGCGAGGTTGGGGCATGGCGTCCAACACGCCGTTTCGTCTCTACAAGGGATTCACCCACGCCGGCGGGGTGCGCGTCCCCTTCCTCTTCAGTTGGCCCAAGGGGATTGACGAGGACTCCCGCGGACAGGTGCGACGCGAATATCAGTACGTCACCGACCTGCTCCCGACGCTGTTGGAACTCACCGGCGTCGAGCGGCCCAAGCAGTTCCGCGGGGCCGAAGTCGTGGCGCTCGACGGGGTGAGTTTCGCCGCGTCGCTCAACGACCGCGACTACGTCAGTGCGCACCGTGAGCAGTACTCGGAGTTCATGGGTAATCGAAGCTTCTACAAGGACGGGTGGAAGCTCGTCACGTTGCATCGGCCCGGTTCGCCCTACGACGATCAGGAGTGGGAGCTCTACGACATTCGTGAGGACCCGACGGAGCGCAACAACGTCGCACTCGAACGACCGGGACTGGTCCGCGAGCTCTCGGCGGCGTGGGAGCGCAGCGCCTGGGACAACAAGGTCTTCCCGCTCAATGACTTCACCGGCTACATGGGAACCGTTCGTCGACCGTTCGAGGATCGACTCACGGAACCGGTGCGGATCCTGGCCGGCACGCCGACCCTCGAGCGCTACCGCTCGTCGAAGCTCGTGACGTTGCGTTCATTTCGTGCGACGGCGAACCTGGTGCACGGCGCACTCGACGATGGCGTGCTCTTCGCCCACGGCGACCAGGGCGGCGGCTACGTGGTCTACGTGGAGGGCCGGCGGCTGCGACTCGCGTACAACGAGTACGGCGACCTGCACGAGGTCGACGCCGGAGTGCTGAGTGCGGGACGACACGAGGTGACCCTCGACGTGGAGGGCATGGCGGACTACCAGTGGAACCTCGCGGTGCTCGTCGACGGCGAAGAGCGGGTGCGCCTCGATGGCGTCTTGATGCTGCTCGGCATGGCGCCGTTCCAAGGTATCGACGTGGGTATCAACCGTCGTTCCCCGG
>Ga0182013_10001191_pt1 | contig 35842 bp, 20 predicted proteins | sample 612S2MmetaG_FD_120487 | JGI IMG/M metagenome (GOLD analysis project Ga0182013, IMG submission 120487) | Permafrost microbial communities from Stordalen Mire, Sweden - 612S2M metaG | ecosystem: Environmental > Terrestrial > Soil > Wetlands > Permafrost | place: Sweden: Stordalen | collected... | reverse complement strand
GGTCGTCAGATTGGTTGTGGTCAACCAGGTATATTGGACATTCGCCGAACCGCCCGTGCCCGTCACGACCAGGTTCGTGCCCGAAACCACCGGCGCGGAGACAATCGGCGGATACGCGACCAGGTTGGCGCCTTGCAACACGATTTGGGTATAGCCGGACCAGCCGAAGTCCTGGGTTCCTTGCGGGGTGAAGTCAAACTTCACCGCGTACACATTGCTAGCGAGCAGGCTCTGGCCAGTCGCGGGAGCAATGGCAATACGGTTGCCTGAAGCCGTCCCATTTTCAGGAACCGCTGGATTATAAGCTACGCTCGCCAGCGGCAGGAACGTCGCGGGGGCCGACAGTGTCGAGTAGCTCAGGTTATAGAACTGTCCGTCCCGGCCGTAATCGTGCCATAGAGTGTAAGTCACGATATCGGTCAAATTCCAGCCGGTTTCGGAAGTGAATATAATCCACGGCACAGCCGTGCCATCGTCACCGCAACTGGCGCTGAAAGCGGCGCCGAAGCCAAGAATGCCTGAAGTGAGGTTGGTCTCATTGCAGCCCTCGTCTGTGAAGACGCCGGGACCATAGCTGCTGGGCAATTGCAGGGCAATCAGGTTGGGCGTTTCCAACACAAAGGTGTTGTTGGTTTCCTCGTGCTCGACGGTGATCACCGGCCCCACAGGCTGCGCAGTTGCCGAGGGCGAACCATAGACCGCGATTTCACTGTAGCCTTCGTATCCATTTTCACCGTTCGGCGTGGTCATGTCGAACTCCAACGCCACGACATTGCTGACCAACACGCCGTTTGCGCCCGTGAGGGTGGCCCGGGTCACGGAATAACCGACCGGGTTGGTGGGCGAGTAAAAGACCATTGTCAACGGCGTGAAATAAGTCGGGTTTGCCGCCGTGGCATAATCTATGGTATAGGCCTGCTGATCGCGTCCGTTGTCATTCCACCCGCCGGCGGTGATGATGTTCGTGATCGTGTATCCGTTTGCGGAAGCGGGCAGCGTATAGACCACATATTGACCGCCTCGGACTTTATTAGTATTGGCAGGATCAGTACCATCACCCACACCCATGCAAGTAACAAAGAGGTGTTGTCCAGTCACGTCAAAATCAATGGTCCCGAAGGAGCCGTCCGTCAAAATCGTCGGCTGGCTTCCGTAGGTGGGCACAGCGGGCAGAGTGCCGAAGATTCCCCCGTCGAAATCGCCCTCACCGGAACTGCTGGGCGAAGTATTGTAAATCAAACTTGAGGCAAGCTGCGAGGCATCCCAAGTAGGAGTAAATATTTGAGCAACCGAGGTTTGCGTGGCAATTGATGTGACGATGTTGGAAACTGCGGTTGGCGTGGGATATACCACCACCGAGCAGGAGTGGCTGCTGTTTCCACCCACAGAATTTGTGGCCACCAGAGCGTAGGACCCGGCGTCGGTGAGTTGCAGGTTATTGAGCGTCAAGATTGTTGAATTCGTCGCCCCTGTAATGTTGGTTCCGTTCTTCTGCCATTGCAGACTGGTGGCGCCGCTGAAATTCGCCGTCAGCACAAGCTGACTGCCCACCACGTCGGACGCCGTGCTCGGCGTGACGTCGCCAGTCAAAGAAGGCACGAACCCCGTCGAGGGCTGACCGCCAACGACAACTTCAGAATAACCTTCCCAGGAATTCTCGGGGCTTGGAGACACGTTGAAATTAATCTCCACCACTGCCACATTATGAACCAGCACGCCCGTCGCCGGAACGAGCATGGTGCGGGAGACCGTCGGCTGGTTGTTCGGATTTGCGGGGAGGTAGTCGGCGGTCACCAGCGGAACCAATGTGCCGGGCGATTGCACTGTGGAATACAGGATTTGATATTTCTGCTCATCGCGACCGCCATCCTGCCAGCCTCCGAAGACAGTGATATTGGTAAGGTCTAAACCGAAGGGCGCGGAATTGGTAATCAGCGTATAAGTTACCGATGAGCCCACGCCCTGGTCAAGCAGGCCACCGGCACAAAATGCCTCATTGGGCACGGCGGTCATGGAAGCAATAATGCCATCCGACAAAAGGGTCGGGTCGGCATTGGCATTATTGCCAGCGCTGAAATCGCCTACCGAGGCAAAGGTTCCCTGGCCGGACCCTACGGTGAACCCATAGATCAAGTCGCCATTGGTATCCACCGGCCAGGCGGGCAAGAAATTGGTGCTGCTGCCGGGAAAGCTTTGGCTGGCATAATCTACAATCACGTTATTCACCGGCGCCGGCGGGGTGCTCACCAGCAGTGGCGCGGTCAAGGTATAAGAAAATCCAGCACCATTGGTGGCATTGAACGCTAGAAGCTGGTACGAACCGGAACTTGCTAATTGCACGTCATTAAGCGTCAGCGTCGAAGTCACCACGCCGTTATTGGTCACATTCACCACTCCAGTGTTAATGTCATTAGTCACTGGACCGCTGACAATCTGCACCCATTGGAGGTTGGCCGGCGGCGAATTGCTGTAAGCCGCGGTAAAGACAACCTGATCGCCCACGACAGTTTCAGCGTAGGTCGGCAAGATATTCTGAACCCGAAGTGGAATTGGTGGCGGGGTATTATTCGGAGCGTTCAGCCGCACATTGTCAAAATTCGCCTGAATGGTTGAAGCACCAGCGACAGACAGCATAATGGTAAGGTCGCCGCTGACCGACGGCCCGGTGGTATAAGTCACGGTATAGTCCTGCCAGGTATCCTGTGTGGCGGGAAGCCCGGTAGTGGTGGCCAGCACCGTGCCGGTGTTATTGGTGCCATTGACGAGTGAAATAATGCCAGGTGAGTTGATGCGATCCGCGCGGGATCCGATTGCCACGGTCAGCGTATAGGTCATGTTGGGCTGCAATGGACCCACATCCTGGTAGATACCGCCAGTCCCGGTTCCGCTGAACATGTTGAGGAACAAAAACTGTTTGCCAGCGGCGGTAGAATTGAGGGGATCATAAACCGAGTAATCGGTGCCGCCCGCCTGCTCTGAGCCAAAATCCTGCCCCCCCTGCTTGTTAAATGGAAGCCAGCCCGCAGGAACGACCGATGCCGCTGAACCAACGGGCGCCACATTCTGCTCGAAGCTTAAGTTGGAGGTGACGGTTGCGGGCGTCACCTGGATGGAAAGATTGGCAATACCGATAAACATCGTGCCAGTGTCGCGGAAGCCTGGATAAAGTTGGAAGTTACTCAACTGGCTCAAAGTAATCGTGCCCAGCGTGGTGCCGCCGCCCGCCACGGTGCCGCCATTAATCATCGTGACTTTGGACCCGTTCCCCACAAAGGCGGAGCCGGTTCCAGCCGTATCTGTGAAGATCAACTTCCAATGGTCAGCCATGGCAAAACCAGGCGTGTCCCAACTACTAACGGAGCTGAGACTACTCCCGTTTTGGAACACCTGTATGCCGCCGCTATACCGACTCAGAAAACCGAATTGATTTGCACCACCAACTACTGGAAAAGGATCGGTGTTGGGTTGCAAGGTAAACGCCCCCCAGTCGCTGGTATTATCGTGATTGGGATTGCCGGAACTGTGGAAATACATATCGAAGTCAATGACTAGAGGCCCGGTTGCCCCGGTCGCAACGTCCAACGAACTTTGAACCGCACTGTCGAACGCAAGGAGCAGATACTGGCCGTTGCCAGGTTCGCCGGGCTGGCCGACGTCCGTTCCCGTATTGTCAACCTGATGTTGCCCACCGTAGGTATTATATGGGGCAAGAGCCTGCGTGCCTGTCTGGCGCGCGGCAAGGTTCTGATTAACATTTTGTGAGTTTGGAGTCCCAACCTGCCAGCTATCCGAGAGGAGAACTTGCGCGGATGCGGTTTGGATGAGGAAGGTCAGCAAAGCCAAAAACAGCAGGCTGATTGCAAACTTGCAAGGTGGGTATTGTTCAGGTATATTTTGGTTCATAATGCTTCCATGGATTCTAGGGTTGTTTATCTTGCACGTAGATTGGGCGTTGATAATTCGCGTTAACATAAATCCCGGACGTCCGTCTCTCTTATAATTGCCATAAACTCTGACGACGGGAACTCCCGCGTCGGATGCTCATATGAGTCATGGATTGTGGTGCTGATAGTGGTCATAATAAGCTACTCGCAGGGTGGTGTCATGTGGTTTAAGGTGGAATAAATGGCGGTTGTTGTGGACAAATTGGCAAGTTATGGTTTGCCCCGGGCACGACAAAATCCGAGGTTAATGACGACTTGAGCAAACTAAGGCAAAGCTTTACTTTGTAATGGGTTTTGTGCGATCATTTCCGCAGCAACGATTGCAAACCCAGCATGAACGATTTGCCATTTTCTCCACTAGATATGCCAATCCGTGCCTTGTCAAACCGCCGGCAAAAAGTAAGGCTAATCAACACTTTCTCTCTCTATTCACGGTGAAAGCCACTAATCGGAACATGTTCACCGGTCTTTGGAAAAGAGATTTATAATCCCATTAAATGAAAATCACCGACGTCAAACTCTACACCATCAAATCCGGGGATACGGGCGCGCGCGGCGCCGCCATGGGCGAATCGCAATACTGGGGCGGCGGCTGGCAGGCGCAGACGCTCATCTCCAATCCCATGTCCGTGCATCCGAAATACTCGCGCATCCGCTCGCTTTGGATGGGCGGCGGCCAGGACCCCTATGTCATCGAAATTTTCACCGATGAGGGGGTGAGCGGTTTTTGCGCGAACTACGGCGGCGGCGAATTTGCCTGCGCCGTCATCGAAAAACATTTCAAACGTTTTCTCATCGGCCAGGACCCGTTCAACATCGAGTTGATCTGGGACCAAATGAACCGCTCTACGCTGCCCTATGGACTCGGCGGGGTGACCAGCATGGGGATGGCGGGCGTGGATATTGCGCTCTATGATCTCGTGGCCAAGTCGTTGAAATTGCCGGTTTATAAATTACTTGGCGGCCAGACGAAGGAATCCATTCCGTGCTACGTCACGATTCATCCCGACTTCGTGGACGCGTGGCGCGACCGCGGCTTTCTCGGTGTGAAAATCGCAGCGCCTTGGGGCGTCGAAAGCGGACGCCAGGGCATCAAGAACATGGAGCAATTGATCGCCAAGCTGCGCAAAAATCTCGGCGACGATATGGAGATCATGATTGATTGCTACCTGTCCTGGGACCTTGAATTTTCCACGCGCGTCGCCGAGCGTGTCCGTGATTACGACGTGAAATGGTTTGAAGACCCGTTGCAAAACGGCTGGGCCACCGAAAGCAACCGCATCCTGCGCGACCGCATTTCTCCGATCATGCTTGCAACCGGCAACCTGGAATATCATCCCAAGGCCTTCCATGACATCATCCACAACCACGCCACGGACATCATCCAACCGGAGTTGCAATGGATGGGCGGCATCACGCCCGCGCGCTGGGTCGCCGCGATGGCCAAGCCTTACAATATGCCGGTCATTCCGCATGGCGCGAGCGTTTACAATTATCACTTTGTCATGGCCAATGCCAATTCGCCGTACGCGGAGTATCTATCCGTTGGCAAGGGTGACGCCATCCAGCCGATTTTTGCCGTGCTGGAAGGCGAGCCCCTGCCGGTAAACGGCAAAGTAACGCTGGATCCGGGCAAACCTGGTTTCGGCGTTGAACTCAAGCGTGAGTTGCTCGCGCCATTCAAAGGCTGATTATGAAAACTGTTCGCGTCGGTGTGATCGGGGCTGGCTGGTGGGCGACCTCCGCCCATATTCCCGCAATCCAGGCGCACCCGAATGCCGAGCTGGTTGCCGTGCAAAGCCGCGAGCGCGCCAAGGCGGAACGCATCGCCCGCGACTTCGGCGCGAAACATGCCTTCACCAACGTCGGGGAATTGCTCGCGCTCGAAGACCTGGAAGCTGTGATCATCGCCACCACCCCGAATGTCCATTTCGCCCAGGCGAAGGCCGCGCTGCAAAGCGGACATCATGTTTTGCTCGAAAAACCAATGACCTTCACCGCCGGCGAGGCGCGCGAACTCGTCGAACTGGCGGCAAAAAGAAAACGGCAGCTCGTCATGAGTTGTCCCTGGCATTACACCGCGCATGGCCTTGAGGCGCGGAGATTGATCCATTCCGGCGCGCTCGGTGAGATCAAGATGATTTCCGTGCTGATGACCAATCCGATTGACAAGTTGCTGCGCGGCATCAACACCTCGCCCACGCACGGCATGGAGAAGGTTTATGTCGAGCCGCGCCTTGGTTCTTACAACGATCCAGCCATCGCCGGCGGCGGTCAAATTTACTGCCAGGTCTCGCACGCGGCGGCGTATCTGACGTTCCTCACCGGCTTGCGGCCCGCGGAAGTTTTTGCGCGGTTCGACAACGACGGCTCGCCGAACGACATTTACAACACGCTCACCATTACGTTGGAAAACGGCGCGCTGGTTTCCCTGGCCAGCACCGGCGCGACACCGCTGGACGAGCGCAACTACGAAGTCCGGGTATTCGGCGGCCGGGCGATATTACAGCTCGAACTGTGGCGCGGGACCATGACCATGATTGATTTCGTCGGCCAGCGCACAGAGTTTAAACCGCTCGCAAATGAAGAGATTTATCCGAGCCAGTTGCCGGCGCTTAATTTCATTGATGTCATTCTGGGCAAAGCGGCCAATGGTTCGCCGGGCGATCTCGGCCTCACTTCGATGGAAATCATCGAAGCCGCATGTGAATCGGCGCGGACAGGCCGCAACGAAAAAATTCGCGCCGTCCACGCGCAGGGTGAACATGTCACCGGCCAATCTAACGGCCACAAAGCTGCGTTGCCAAATTGCCGCGCATGAGTTCGTCCGTCCACCTCTCCGGCATTGCCTGGGACCACAGCCGCGCCTTGCCGCCGCTGGTCGCCACCGCGCAACGCTACGAGGAAACCCATCCCGGAGTTCGCATCCACTGGCAAAAACGCACGCTCGATGAATTCGGCCACGCGCCCATTGACGCGCTCGCGCAGAAATTCGACCTCATTGTCATTGACCATCCCTGGGCCGGGTTTTGTTTTGAGAAGAACTTGGTCCATGATTTGAAACCGCTTGTTCCTGCCGCCATGCTGACCGGGCTGGAGAAAAATTGCGTCGGCCAAACATTCAATAGTTATGTGTGGCAGGAGAAGATTCTGGCGCTGCCCATAGACGCCGCGGCGCCCGCCCCGAGTTGGCGACCGGATTTGTTGGAGTGGGCCGGAGTCCAACCGCCGCAAACCTGGGCGGAAACGGTCGCGCTCGCGCAACGAAAACTCGCGGTGATCCCCGGTTTTAACGCCGATTTATTTCTCCATTTTGTCATGCTTCTCAAAGGGCTCGGGACGGACCCGTTCGCCGATCTTGAAACCATTGCGCCGCGTGAAATCATGCGGCTGGCAGTGGAACTGCTTCGCGAACTCGTGGCGCCGATGCCGCGCGAAATTTTTAGCCTGAACCCGATTCAAATTGCGGAGCGGATGACTACGACCGACGATTTCGCGTGGAATGCGTTTGCCTATACTTACAATAATTATGCGCGCCAAGGATTCGCCACAAAACCACTGCGCTTTGGCAATCTGTTGTCGCTGAAACCCGGAGGCCCGCGCTTGCGCAGCGTGCTGGGCGGAACCGGCATCGCCATTTCCACGATTTGCAAAAATGTCACGACGGCGGTGGACTATGCGCTCTTCACGGCAAACGGTCAGACGCAAAAGACCATTTATGTGCAGGCGGGCGGCCAACCGGCGCACCGCGCGGCGTGGGAAGATGCCTGGGCGGACCAGCTCTGTGGCGGCTTTTTCAGCAGCACCCGCGCCACGCAGGAGGAAGCCATCGTGCGTCCGCGTTACAGCGGCTACGTGGCGCTGCAAACGGAGGGCGGCAACGCGCTGCAGGAACATTTGCGCGACGGCCGCAGCCTGGATATGACGCTGGAAAAGTTGGACCAACTTTGTCGCGAGTCGCGGGCGCGCGGCGGCGGTAAATTCCAAACGAACTGACGGCATGAAACTTAATTTGAGTTGCACTGATTTTTCATTTCCGCTGCTGGACCATGACCGCGCGCTGGCGGTCATCGGATTGCTGGGTCTGAGCGGCGTGGATATTGGATTGTTTGAAGGCCACGGGCATCTCAAACCCAGCAAGGAGCTGTTGAAACCCGCGCGCAACGGGACAGCGCTGAAACGGAGGCTCGTCGCGCAGGGTTTGAAAGCGGCGGACATATTTCTTCAAATCCACGCGGGATTTGTCGAGTTCGCGATCAATCATCCGGAAGTGAAACGCCGCAAGTTTGCGCGCGACCAATTCGAGCGGGCACTCGATTATGCCCATGCCGCCGGTTCGGCGCATATCACCCTGTTGCCCGGCGTGAGTTTTGCGGGCGAATCGCGCGAAACTTCCGTTTCGCGCAGCGCGGACGAACTGGCGTGGCGCGTCGGGCGGGCGCAGTCCGCGAAACTCCAGCTTGCCGTCGAGCCGCACGTCGGCTCGCTCATCGCTACCCCGGAACGCGCCCTGGATTTGGCGAGGCGCGTGCCGGGACTGGGCGTCACCCTGGATTACGCGCATTTCACGCGCGCCGGAATTCCCGATGCGCGCATCGAACCATTGACGCAATTCGCCACGCATCTGCACGCGCGGACCGCCCGACGCGGGCGATTGCAAAGTTCGTTGAAAGACAATACCATTGGTTTTCCCCGCGCGCTTTCGGCCTTGTGGAAGCGGAAGTTCACCGGCTGGATTGCGCTGGAATACGTCTGGATTGACTGGGAACATTGCAATGAAGTGGATGTTGTTTCTGAAAGCATCCAGATGAAAAAATTGCTGGAAACAGCGGCGGCAAAAATCAAATGAGCAAAATCTGCGGCATTTATACACCGAATATCGTCCCCTTCAATAATGATCACACGATCAACGAGGGCGAATTGCGCCGGCTCACGTCGTGGCTCATCGAGAAAGGCGTGAACGGGCTTTATCCGAATGGCAGCACCGGTGAATTCATCCGCCTGAGTTTTGAAGAACGGTTGCGCGTGGTGAAAATCATGGCGGAAGAAAATCGCGGGCGGCTGCCGATTCTGGCGGGCGCCGCGGAACCGAATTCCGACCAGGTGTTGCAGGCGTGCAAGTTTTACGCCGATCTCGGCTGCCGCGCCGTCAGTTTGACCGGGCCATATTACTACAAGGTTTCCCAGGAGAGCATTGAGAGATACTTCCGCGATCTGGCTGCCAAAACGCCCATTGATATTCTGCTTTATAACATTCCTCAATTTTCCAATGAGATAAGTCTGCCCGTCGTGCAGCGGCTGGCCTTGGATTGCCCGCGCATCATTGGCATCAAGGATTCCAGCCGTGATTTCCCTCGCTTCTGCACGATGCTGGCGCAGATCAAACCGCAGCGGCCGGACTTTGTCTGCTTTAGCGGCACCGAGGAAATATTATATCCGAGTCTGGTCATGGGCGGCGATGGCGGGACCATTGCGAGTTCGGGCGTGATGCCGGAAGTCATCACCAAGCTGTATCGCGATTTTCTCGCGGGAAACCATGCGGAATGCCGCCGGGTGCAGTTGAAAATCCAGGAACTCATCGCGACGATGTTCGCGGCCGGGAATTTTCCGGAGGGATTTCGCGCGGCGGTTTCGTTGCGCGGGTTCAATCCGGGTCCGCCGCGTTTTCCCATGAGTCCGAACGAACTCGCGAATCTTGAAGAAGCCAAGGGCAAACTCGCCTGCCTGCTGGGCGAATGTGGTTATGCGGAAGCGGCGCGGGAATGCGAATTGCGCCGGGGCGGCGAGGCTCAACCGACAAATGGCGCTTTGGATGTGGATTCGATTGTGCAAGCCGTGGTGCAGAAGCTTGGGGCATGAGCGCGCTGGGATTTATCGAAATTCCGTTCTTTGGCATTACGGCGGTTGTGGCTGATGTGGCGGTCAAGTCGGCCAAGGTGCGACTGTTGGGCATAGAAACGACCGGCAACGAAAATCTGATGATCCGCCTCACCGGCGATGTGGCGGCTGTGCAATCGGCATTGGCCGCCGCCGCCCAGCGCGCGGGAGAAATGGGCGCGAATGCGGTTGTTAATTGTATCGCCAATCCGGACCCCGCGCTGTTCGGATTGATTTATTTCCCGAACACGCAGAACCCGCTCTATGGCGGGCGCGACCAGTTTTTGCCGGATGATTATTCAAAAAAAGAAAATGAAACTATGAACACAAAACAAGAAGCCTTGGGCATCCTGGAAACTCAGGGGCTGACCTCCGTCCTTGAAGCAACGGATGTGATGCTGAAGTCCGCCAATGTCACCCTGGTGGGCAAGGAAAAAATCGGCGCAGCCTACGTCACGGTGATTGTGAGGGGCGATGTCGCCGCCGTCACCGCCGCCGTGGAAGCGGGTGCCAAAGCCGTTGGGCCATTAGGGAAACTCATCGCGGCGCACGTCATCGCGCGTCCGCACGAGGACTTGAACGCATTATTGCCCAAATAACCAAAACGAGTTGCCACCTCCAAAATGGAACCCAGCCAAAAGAACTTTTCGCGTTACTTCCCGGTCAGCGTGCGCGACCGGAAATGGGGCTGGCATGTCACCACTGTGGGCGAGACGCGCAATCGGCCGGGTGAGGCGTACCCGGAGGCTGGCCATCCGAAAGGCTACAATTTCGACTGGTCCAAGGGCCGGGTGCTGGATTGCCATGCATTGATTTACATCTCCAACGGCCGCGGATCGTTTGAATCGCGGAAAAGCGCGCGGCAGCCAATCGAGGCCGGCCAGGTGATTTTCCTGTTTCCCGGAGTCTGGCATCGCTACCGGCCCGATGCTGAGACCGGCTGGAATGAACATTGGGTCGGCTTCGACGGCGACGTGGCCCGGCGCTGGGTGAAGAACAAATTTTTTTCGCCGCGCAATCCGGTGTTCAAGCCGGGACAGGAGCAAAAATGGCTGGGCCTGTTCACAGAATTGACGACCGTCATTAAATTGAATCGCCCGGCGCTGCAGCAAGTGATGGCGGGTTTTGCGGCGCAGATGCTGGGTTTGCTTTACTCGGGGCAACAGGCGGGATTGACGGGAGACGACCAGGCGCTGCTGATTGTGCAAAGCGCGATTGCCAAAATGCAGACCGAACTCGAAAGCGGCCTGAATGCGCAGGCGCTCGCGCGCGAGTTGAAGGTGAGCTATAGCTCCTTCCGCCACATCTTCCAGCAGCACACGGGCTCCGGTCCGCACCAATATCTGCTGGAGTTGCGCCTGGTGCGCGCCCGCAATCTGCTGACGCAGACGGCGCAGAGCGTGAAAGAAATTGCGCAGCAGGCGGGTTTTGACGACGAGCACTATTTTTGCCGGTTTTTCAAAATGAAGATGGGCATGACGCCAGGCCAATGGCGGTCGCGGTCACTGCCCAAGAATGGTTTGTGACCATTTTTGATTTGAGCTGCCAAATTCTCCACTGATTTCGCCATTATCTCCATTGGTGAAATCACATTTTATGTTAGTTTGCGTTGGTCATGTACCGTTATTAGAAATGCTCCTTATTGCAAATAATCTTATGCGAATTCCGCCGTCAGCCTCATCAAATCAAAGCGCAAGTCTGCCTGGCCTGCGCCAATGACCGGCCATTCGGCGAACAATTCAATTCATACCTGCTTTTTCTGTAAAAGATTCACCCCAATTCAAACCTTGCCGCAAATTTTCATCATGGAAAAACCACCAACGTTCAAATGTAAAATTGCCGCGAGTCTGGCTTTGCTCTTTATTGCCAACTGCGCCTCGGCCCAACTGACCGTCACGGGCGCCGACCATACGGGGTCCGTGCCGCTCAACCCCACTTGGACAATGGCTGCGGGTAGCTTGATTTCTGGACTGCTCCCGACGGTTGCCAGCGGAAATTTTGGCGAATATACCGGCGCCAATTCCAGGAACCTGACGAAGCCCGGGATTCCCCTGACCATTTACTCCTATACCAGCCCCCTGGCCACGAATCTTGAAGTCTGCGGCAATGACGGGACGGCGGGATCATTGCTGGTTTACACCCTGCCGGCTTCCACCTTTGGATATAACCTCACCAATATCACCGTTTATGGGGGGTGGCAGGATAATGGCCGCGATTCGCAAGAATTCACCGTTTATTATTCCACAATTGCAAACCCCGGGACTTTCATCCTTTTGACCCAAGTCAATTACAGTCCAACCGGGGTTCCCGGCAACACCGCGTCAGTCAATCGCGTCGTTATCAATGATTTGTCGGGCGCGGCGATCGCCAAAAACGTGGCCGCCCTGAAATTTGACTTCACGGCTCCAGCATCGGAAAATGGGGCCGTCGGCTATACGGCTATTACGGTGGCGGGAACACCGGCAAGAGCCGACAGCTTTAACTTCAGGGTGACCGGCTTTGACTCCTCCCATGGCAAGTTAAGCCTGGCGTGGAATTCCCAATTTGGCCAAAGCTTTCAGGTTGTCCAATCGCCAACGATTAACGGCCCGTGGACGCCGGCGGGGAGCAATGTCCTGGCCACCGATATTATCGCCGGCACCGTCGTAAACACAAGCGGGGCCGGGGAATTCTTCAGGCTCGTACAACTGAGCATCGCGGATTCCGCAACCGGACAACCGCAGGCGATCCAGAATACCACCAATCAAACCGTCACCATGGCAAATGGCAAGGGTGACCTCCAGATTCGCCTGAACTATGCCGGGGGCTGCATGCTCGACCATGTCAGAGTGGACGGCAATGATGTCGTGACTCTTCAAACCGGAGTTTCCACCGGAATCGAAGTCAACGCGACCTGGGTCACCACCCGAAGCCTGAGCGTGGCACCGCAGGTAAGCGTTTTGGGTAATTTGGTCACCGTCAGCAATATCCAATTCGCAACCGGAGGAGTTTCGGTGGCCGAAACCTGGCAATTTCAAGTTACTTCAAACAACATCCAGTGGAATATCTCGCGAAATTATCTGAGTAGCGGCACGGTGCATGACAGCTATTTTCCGGGTTGGGATTTTGCCAGCGTTGGAACCTGGACGGCGGGAATCCTTGACACGGGCGGCGTGGCCTGGACTCGTCTCTTGGCCAGCGGCGCTTCCTATGGAGAGCACTCCGGCGGAGTCACCTTCTGGAATACCAACACTTGCCTCAAGATCACTCCCCAACCTGAAAGCGGACAATTCTTTGCATCGCGCTTTTCCCAACAACCCACGGGAGTCCTTTCGTTCGCGCAGTCCGTCAACAGCCAGCCGCTCGCCACCGAATATGAATTGCATCGCAGCAATGGAACTCTGGACATCTGGGCTCCCTTTCAAGTCACGCCCGGAACCGTGCAGACGACCCTCACTCTTGACACACCGAATCTGGCGGATTTTCGGTATCGCGGCACCTTCAATGGAATTGATGGAACTGCCGTCGGCGACGTTTTGGATACCATCGCGCGTTATGGCGTCGTGGATCAGCAGCTCGTGGGCGGCAATGGCTGGCTCTCAGGTTATGTCTGTCTGAACGAACCTTTTTTTGCCGAAATGGCCCTGGCCATCGGTGACACAAATTACACGGCCAATCTGGCGACGAGCCTCAATGCGTGGCGCGACGACGCGCTGCAAACAAATGGCCGCGTGTATTCCCGCTGGCACCATGACACCAGCGACAACATAGTCGCCGGAACCTACAACCCCACGACTGGTTACTATGAAGTCGGCTGGGGATATTTGCTGGATTCAAACCCCGATTATCCCGCCAATGTGGCGGAGGAATTCGATCTCACCGGCGACCTGGCCTGGTTGCAATCGCATAAACAGCCATGTGAACAGGCCCTCAACTGGCTCCTCAGCCGCGACAGCAACGGCAATGGCCTGGTGGAAATGATGACCCAGTCCCACACTCAAGGACAATCCAGCGATTGGATTGACATCATCTGGGCATCTTGGGAAAACGCTTTTGTTAATGCGAAGCTTTATAACGCCCTGAACCTTTGGAGCCAACGCGAAACCATCCTTGGTGATCCCACCAATGCGGCTGTATTCAGCAACGCCGCAGCCAAACTAAAACAGACCTTTATCCTTCCCCTCAGCCAGGGGGGATTTTGGGATCCGACCAATGGCTGGTTCGCCTATTGGCGGGATCAGGACGGCAGCATTCATGGTGACAATTTGGTCTCGCCGGTGAATTTTGCCGCGGTGGCCTATGGCCTCTGCACCACCAACCAACAGCAAATTATTTTGGATGGAATTCAGACACGGATGCTTCAGGCAAATCTATTCCATTGGCCTATTTGTTTCCTGTCGTTTGCTTCCGATGAAGGCGGCAGCAGCAATTTCCCGTTTCCAAACTACGAAAATGGCGACATCTTCCTTTCCTGGGGTGAACTGGCGATCCGGGCTTACTCGCAATACAATCCCTCGATTGCAGTTTCGTACGTTAACAGCCTGCTTAATCAGTATAACAAAGATGGGCTTTCCTATCAGCGATATCTTCGAGCCAGCCAGACGGGCAGTGGTAATGACATTCTGGCGGGTAATTCCACGACGGTTGCCGGGCTTTACCGCGACATTTACGGGATTCGTCCCCAGTATGATCGCTTGCTGCTGGACCCCCATCTGACTTCAGCGCTTGCCGGAACCCAGTTGAGCTATCCCCTCAGAGGCCAGACTTACGTGGTCACCCTGAATACAGGAACGACTACGGCAACGGTCTCCAATTTCACGGTGACCGCCGCCACACCCTTCGCGCTAACCGCCGCTTCAAACCTGGTTTCCTTTTGGCCGGGTTCCGGCGACGGAACGTCGCTTCAGATAAACCGGCAGTCCGGGACGGCAGTGCAGATTCAAACGCCTGTCTGGAGCGGCAGCCCCGCGACAAATTGCAGTTGGACGGAAACTTCGACCGTCGCCCAGACTTTATCCCATGCTTTGTCCGGTCTCAGCCCCGGTGGTTCGTATTCATTGAGCGTGAACGGCAGCTTCGTTCAGTCCATCCCCGCTGACCTCACGGGAAAACTCACTTTCCAGCAGGTCGCAACCGCTGGCGTGCCAGCCACAATTTCGCTCAGCCTCGCCCCGTGACCTGGGTGTTTTTTAGGCAACTGCCTTGGCGCTCATCGCCACGGGCTGGATTAAAGGCAACACCGAATGTCTTGATGGCTTCAAATTTCCAGGATTTTCGATGCAGGTTGCCAAATAATCCACCAAATTGGCCATTGTCTCCATTGGTAAAACCTGACTAAACTGATTTAATATCAGACATATCCACTTTCCAGGTGAATAGGTGTCCGCGCGCATTTTTTTGAGAAAGAAAAAACAACCAATGAATTCCAAAAGCCTGTTCAAAAATAATTTGCTAATGACCGTTCTTATCGCCGTCATTTTAATGCTCGCTGGCTTTCAGTCGCCGGCGGGACCGGTTGTGCCGGTAAATTTGCAATGCGAATATCGCAACAATCCGCTGGGCATTGATGCAACGCAGCCGCGCTTGACCTGGCAGGTGCAATCGGAAGAACGCAGTCAGGGACAAACTGCCTATCAAATTCTGGTCGCGAGCAGCAAAGAACTGCTTCACGATAATCATGGAGATTTGTGGGACAGCGGTAAAATTCCCGGCGATGAAACCATCAACATTGCTTATTCTGGCAAACCGCCGACCTCGGGCGCGCCATGTTTCTGGAAAGTCAGGGTTTGGGAAAAAACTGACCGGGCCTCGGACTGGAGCGCGCCGGCGTTCTGGAGCATGGGTCTGCTCGAACCAAATGACTGGCAGGGAAAATGGATTGGGATGGATTCCAAAGAAAACGCCAGTCCGTTCGAGGGGGCGAAATGGATTTGGTTTGCCGAAGGAAATCCAGCGGAGAGCGCACCGGTAGGCACGCGCTATTTCCGCCGTGTCTTTGATTTGCCGGCGGATCAGGCCCTTCGCTCGGCCACCATCAGCCTGACGGCGGACAATGAATTCTATCTTTTTATAAACGGTAAGTTGGCAGGGAATGGCAATGATTGGAGAAATCCCGGGAAAATTACGATCGGCCCTTTATTGAAGCAGGGCAAAAATATCCTGGCAGTGGAGGCGCACAATGTCGGGGGTGGCCCCACTCCGGCCGGGTTGATCGCCAAACTGACTGTTGCTTTTGAACAGGGCAATCCATTGACACTGGCCACCGACGGAAGTTGGAAGTCGGCGACGAATTCTGCGGACGATTGGAACACTCTGGCCTTTGACGACACCGCCTGGAACTTGGCGAAGCCGCTTGGAGAATTTGGAATGCAGCCCTGGGGAGTCGTTGGCACCGAAGACCGGCGGTTGCCCGCCCGTTACTTGAGGCGGGTATTTACAGTGGAGAAAAAAGTGCGGCGCGCCACGGCGTATGTGTGCGGACTGGGGCTTTTTGAGTTATACCTGAATGGCCACAAAGTGAGTGATGACGTGCTCTCCCCTGCTCTCTCCGAATACAACAAACGCGCTTTTTATCTGACCTTCGACGCGACCGAACACCTCAAGCAAGGCGATAACGCCATCGGTGTCATTCTCGGCAACGGGCGCTATTTTGCGCCGCGTTTGAGTGAGCCGATGACGACGGAGACGTTGGGCTATCCCAAGCTGCTGCTGCAATTCAACATTGAATACACTGATGGGACGTCGGCGCAAATTGTCAGCGATGAGGTTTGGAAGCTGACCACCGACGGCCCGATTCGCGCCAACAACGAATATGACGGCGAAGAATATGACGCGCGGATGGAAATGCCCGGCTGGTGCCAGCCAAAGTTCGACGATTCCAAATGGCAGCCCACGCAGCTTGTCAAACCGGCTTCGCCCGTGTTATCGGCGCAAATCGGTGAAGCAATGCGCGTCATGGATACGGTTCATCCTATTGCGATCACCAGTCCAAAGCCGGGCGTTTATATTTTTGACCTGGGGCAAAACATGGCCGGCTGGTGTCGCTTGAAAGTCAGCGGCCCGCGGGGCACCGTCGTAAAACTCCGCCACGGTGAGGGGCTAAATCCGGACGGAACACTCTACACGGCTAATCTCCGCAGCGCCAAAGCTGAGGATTTTTATACGCTCAAGGGTCGGGAGGTGGAAACTTATGAACCGCGATTCACCCATCACGGTTTTCGCTATGTGGAGGTCACGGGTTTTCCCGGCAAGCCGGCCTTGAACGACCTCGAGGCCCGGGAAGTCTATGATGCCTTGCCTGCGGTGGGGCAATTTTCCTGTTCCAATCCGTTGCTGAACCAGATTCATCATAACATTTATTGGACCCTCCGCGACAACTACCGCAGCATGCCCACGGATCTTCCGCGCGACGAACGCCAGGGCTGGATGGGCGACCGGCAGGAGGTGTCCAAAGGCGAAACTTATCTTTTTGAAGTTGCGCCGCTATATGCCCAATGGCTGACGGATATACAGGACGATCAACACGCCAACGGCAGTGTGCCTGACGTGTCCCCGGCATATTGGTCCCTCTACCAGGATGGCGTGGTCTGGGCCAGCACCTACATTGTCGTTCCTCACATGCTTTACGATCAATACGGTGACGTGGGAATTTTGCGGCAGCACTACGGTTCTATGAAAAAGTGGACCGATTTCATGGCGTCGTTTCTCGAAAACGACATCATGCCGAGAAACACTTACGCGGACTGGTGCTTCCCGCCTCGATCGTCGAAAGAGATGACGGTGATTAATTCCAGCGACCCAAAATTGACCACCAGCGGGATATTAATGAGCACGGCGATTTTCTATCACGATTTGAAACTGATGGCGCGGTCGGCCAAGGTGCTGGGGAAAACGGAGGACGCGGAACATTTCAAAACCATTGCCAGCCGGATAAAGATTGCGTTTAATCACCGCTTCTATGATCCCAAGGCTGGTTATTACGACAACGGCACGCAGACCTCCTGCGTGCTGCCGCTGGCTTTTGGAATGGTGCCGGATGAATATAAAACGAACGTGTTTAACCATCTGGTCGAAAAAATCACGGTCGAAAGCGACAATCACCTCGGAACCGGATTGATCGGCGGACATTTTTTAATGCGCGTTTTGTCGGACAATGGCCGACCTGACCTCGCCTATAAGATTGCGACCCAGACGACCTATCCAAGTTGGGGCTATATGATTTCAAAAGGCGCCACCACGATCTGGGAGTTGTGGAACGGCGACACCGCCGATGCCGGCATGAATTCCCGCAATATCGTCATGCTGATTGGTGATCTCAACATCTGGTTGCACGAATATCTGGGCGGCATCCGTCCCGACCCGGAAGCCCTGGCTTTCAAGAAAATCATTATCAAGCCCGAGGTTGTGGGCGATCTCACCTGGGTCAAGGAAAGTTATGATTCCATTCGCGGACGCATCAGCAGCGAATGGCATCAAACCAACGGGCAATTCGATTTGCGAATCACCATCCCCGCGAACACCACGGCCACCGTTTTTGTCCCGGCGTCCGATCCCAAAAAGGTGACCGAGTCATCCCGGCCCGCGTCAGAGTCGAAAGGCGTGACCCCGTTGCGATTCGAACCGGGTGCGGCAGTTTATCAAATAGGTTCGGGTGTATATCATTTCAATTCCCTGATTAGTCTCAAGTGAAGCAACATGGCAAACCGAACCACTCAAAGTGAGAGCGACCATTCAAATTATAGAAAGATCCGCGATCCTGACGTCCCTGGCTCTGTTTTTCCTGGCCAGTTCAGCCTTGGCGCAACTGACCATTACCGGGACGAATCAGATTGGAAACGTTCCCTTTACGCCCGCTTGGATCGCCGGCGCCAATAGCCTGATTTCCGGGCTGGTTCCGACCACTGCCACTGGTAATTTCGGCGAATATACCGGCGCGACTACCAACAACCTGACGAAGCCGGGCATCCCGTTGACGATATATGCTTATAACACTCTCCAAGCTACGAACCTCGAAGTTTGCGGCAACGACGGCGTGGCGGGATCATTGCTCGTCTATACGCTGCCCGCTTCCACCTATGGCTATAACGTCACCAACATCACAGTCTATGGCGGATGGCAGGACAATGGTCGCGATTCCCAAGCCTATACCATTTCTTATTCCACAGCAGCCAACCCGGCGAGTTTCGTTCCCTTGACCCAGGTCAGCTATTCTCCTTCCGGGGTTCCAAATGACAGCGGGTCGGCCAACCGGGTCATAATTAACAATCTTTCCGGCGCGGCGATCATCAATAACGCTGCCATCCTGAAATTTGATTTCACCGCTCCGCCCTCGGAAAATGGCGCCGTGGGTTACACCGCCATCACCGTGCAGGGAACAGCGGCAACAAATTTCGGCGCGCAGCCCATCGTCATCACCACTTCAAACCAGAACAGTGGCGGTTCATTCACGCCGAACTGGAATATTGAAACGGATAGCCTGATCGCCGGGCAGTTGCCCAGCATTTGGGGCGCGGGGAACTTCACGATCGTGTCCGGCACGACGGGCATTAGCGCACTGACGGAAGGCGCGTTTGGCAATGTGGGCATTTTCACCAATTACGCCATGTGCGGCAGTAATGCCGGCCAGTCGGTTACTTATAATCTCAGCGGCGCGACGCTCACCAATATTGTGGTTTACAGCGGTTGGCAAAATAACGGGCGGGACGGTCAATTTTATAACATCTTGTATTCCACTCTGGCTTCGCCGGGCACATTTCTCCCGTTAGTAGGCGTTAGTTACAACCCGGCGATCACCGGTTTTTCGGCCAACCGTGTCGCCATCACCACCTCGACGGGTCAACCGCTGGCCACGAACGTCGCTTTTGTGGAATTCGATTTTACGCCTCAAGTGGCCGCTTTGGATGGCGGTTACTCCGGCTATGCGAAAATCATCCTGGAAGGTTCCAAGGGATCGCCCCCGTCGCCCATCCTCGGGTCCTCGCCTATTCCTGAGCCGTATCCTTATGTCAGCACCGGCGGTTTTAGCGGGCCTGCGGTGCCGCTCTCGCCCGATCCCCTGGTCGCCTACCGTTGGCCGAACCCACAGGCGAGCGACGGGCTGCAAATATACATGCTAAAACCAAAAACGGTCACCGCCGATACCAACAGCTCGTTTGTCAACCTGCAATCTTTGACCGGCACTAATCCGTATGTGACGGTTCAGGGTCTGGGTTCCATCGAGATGGATTTTGGTCAGGAGAACGCGGCCTGGCTGGAATTCGACAGTCCCGACTTCAACGGCTCCGTGGAAATGAGTATCAGCGAATATAACGCGCCGGAAATAATCCAGTCTGGTCCCAAGACGGCAGTGCCGATAAAATATGGCAACACCTACCGGCTGGAATTGAACAGCCAATTGTATGAAGGTGTGCGCTTTGGCTGGATTCAGGTGACGTCGTATGGCTCCCCGTGGCATATCACCGGCCTGCGACTGGTGTGTCAGAACAAACCGGCCAACTATAACGGCAGTTTTTCGTGCAGCGATCCGATGCTCACCCGCATCTGGTACACCGGCGCTTACACGGTAAAGTTAAATTTGGAGTCCAATTATTTCGGCGCGATCCTGGTAGATCGCGGCGACCGGATCGCCTGGACCGGGGACGATCATTGCGCGCAGGCCGCCGCGCTCGCGGCGTTTGGCAATTATGATTTTATAAAGGAAAGCATAGACGGGACCGCGAACAACAACAATGGCATCGCCAGTTACGGGCTCTATTGGGTGCTGAGTTTGATTGATTACTATAACTACACCGGCGATGCGACCGAGTTGGCCGGATATATCACCAGTGTGGAAGCCACGCTCGATGGCGCCTATGCGGCTTTTGGAACCAATCCTGGTCTTGGATTTTACGGTTGGGACGAGCGATTAGGAGCCGGATTCGAAAACCCGGACTGCGCCGAAGCGGAGAGCGCCTATGAAATGCTTTCCATCGAGTCATGGAATTTGTTTGCGGCGGCCATGGGCAAGTATGGCCGCGCGGACCTTCAGGCGAAATACAGCGGCTATGCGAGTCAGAAGCTGGCCGCGTTGCGGCAAAATCCCGCCTGGTATCGGAGTTTCAGCCTGCATGCGTGCGCGGACGCGGCCAACACCGGCCTTTTGAATAATACCGAGTTAAACGCGATGTTCGCCCAGGAGTTTACCGACCGGGTCAACCGGGTTTCCTTTTCCGGGTTCAATCAATATTACGTCATTCAGGCTTTTGCCGCGATGGACAAATATGACGATGCTTTGAGCTCGATCAATGACCTTTGGGGTGGCGAGATCAACTACGGCGGGACAACTTTTTTTGAAGTCTCCCGCCCCTCCTGGAGTCCTGGCATCGGAACCAATGACCCGGTACCCGAATGTCAGTGCGGCTGGACGAGCCTTTGCCATCCCTGGAGCGCGGGAGTGGTAAAGTGGATTAGTGAAGAAGTTCTGGGCATCAAGCCCACTTCGCCCGGATTCGCCAAATATCAGATCATTCCGCATCTTGGCCGGACTCTCACTTATGTGTCGGGTCAAATGCCGACGCCCCTGGGGAATATACTAGCCAGTTTCAATGTATCCAACGGCCTGTGCTCGGTGTCAGCGCCTGCGGGGACAGTTGGAACGGTAGGCATACCCAAGGTTGAAAAAAGCATCAACATTATTACGGTCAATGGCACGCTCGCCTGGGATGGGGCATTTCATCCCGTTGCCGGCATGGGCGGCGCAAGTCAGGATTCCGAGTTTGTGTATTTTTCGAATGTGCAGTCGGGGACTTATTCTATCTCGGTATCCTATAGCGGTTCAACTCCGAGCTATAACGAACCGGCTGTATTGTATGCGGCCCGGTTTATAAATGAGGATTTAACCACCAGCGGCAACTGGGGCGGCGTTTACGGGAAGGACGGCTATGTGCTCTGCAATTACAATGGAAACGGCAGTGATAAAAGCTCCCTGCCTTCGTATGTGTCTTCGGTGGTTTGGAGCACCGGCGTTCCAAGCACCTCCGTCTGGACCAACGGCACCACCGACACCAGGGCGCTTGCCTCAAGTTCAAGCAATCAGAGCTCGAGGAATGCCACGTGTTATTATACCAGTCAGGACATGCCGTTCATTATCAACTGCACCGGAACCAGTAATCATCAAATCGCGCTCTACTTCGTGGATTGGGACAACAAAGGGAGGCGGCTGGCCGTGGAAATGTTCGATGCGAATAGCTTGAACTTGATTGCACCCGTCGAGGTGGTGACAAATTATGTCGGCGGCAAATATCTGGTTTATACCTATACGAACTCGGTGAAATTCAGGATAGACCAGGTGCGGGGCGACAACGCGGTGTTAAGCGGGATATTTTTTGATCCGGCGCCCGCGAACACCGCCCCGGTGTTGGGGGTGATCAGCAATCAATATCTTTACGCGGGCCAGCCGGTGCAGTTCACCGCCACCGCGACGGACGCGCAAAGCGCGTATCAAACCCTGGCGTTCAGCTTGAGCAATGCGCCGGCGGGCGCGAGCATCAATCCATCCACCGGGGCCTTCTCATGGGTGACCACCAATGCCGCCGCGCCCAGCACCAATTCCATTACAGTGTATGTGACGGACAATGGTTTGCCGCCGTTGAGTGCGGCGAAGACCTTTTCGGTTTTCGTTTATCCCCTCCCACAATTCACGGGTGCCACAGCCGGGACCAACGGACAGATTCAGCTCATGTTCAACACGCTGCCGGGGCAGAATTACCAGGTGCAGTTCAAAGTTCAACTAACGGATGCCAACTGGACCCCGCTCGGCGCACTCCTGCCCGGCACCGGCTCGCCCACGATCGTCTCCGACAACACGTCCACCAATTCCCAGCGATTCTACCGTTTGCAAGCGATGCCTTAGCCGGTACCATGCAATCTAAACCAAGGATGAACACGAATTAACAAACGGCGCAAAGAATTTTAAACCGCGAAATACGCGAACCACGCGAACAAAACTGCGCCGGTATTCCCATTTCGCGTAGTTGGCGTATTTCGCGGTTACCTTCCTTCCATTCCGCTGCTCATTCAAATCCGTGTTTATCCGTGGTTGAATTGAATTCTTACGGCTTAGGTCGAGCCAGCAAAAGCCCGGCTGGTGATGGTTCATTTGAAAATTGCGTAAAGGCCAATCAAGTCGTAAACCAATACAAATGAATCGCCGGAAATTTATCACCACCACCAGTTCGTTCATGGCTGTCGCCCTGGCCATGACAACGTCGCCCAACGCGGTTGCCCAACACCTTTCAGCGGCAGACAACAAAAAACCCGTTGACCGCCAGGCGCTGGTGACCCGGCACAATATTGACTGGCCCAGCCTCGACGGACAGATTCCATTGGGCAATGGCAATTTCGCCTTCAACGCGGACGGCACCGGCCTGGAGACCGTCGGCGGCAACACGATGTCCCATTGGTGCTGGCATAGTTTCCCGCTTCCGCCCGGCGTGACGCAGGAGGACATCAAGCCTTGGGCCACGCCGGACCATGGGCGGCTGAAGGGCGTGACGGCCAGGTCGCCCAGGGCAATTTTCAACTGGCAGCGTGAGAACCCGCAGCCGTTGAACCTGGGCCGGATTGGTTTCATCAACCAGGAAGGCGAACGATTGACGGCGGCGGATGTGCAGGTGAACGCGCGCGTTCTCGAATTATGGACCGGCCTGCTGACCAGCCATTTCACTTACCTGGGCCAGCCGGTGGTGGCGCAAACGTGTGTTGATCTCAAGAGCGATACGGTCGCGGTGCATGTGGAGTCTCCATTATTGCGGGACGGTCGGTTGCAAGTAATGCTCGATTTTCCGGCTCCCGCGCAAAACGTCGGAGCCTGGGTGGGAGATTTCTCCCAGGCCGAGGGTCATCAGACAACCGTGGTTCGCCAGGCCGATTCCCGGCTTGAATTGCGCCGCACAATTGACGATGCCCAATATGAAGTCGGATTAAATGGCCAGGGTTTTGTCGTGAAGCAGCCGGTTGCCCTTCAATCCGAGATTGAAAGCGCCCGTTATGGCGCCGATGGCGGCGGCTGGACGAATCTTACCGTGCAAGTGGCTGAATCCCTCCGCCAACATGGATCTGTCACCGCCAATAATGAGTTGGCTGGCGATCCGGCGCTGGGTGTCCCTAAACATCTCGAGATTAAATACACCGTTGACGGAAAACAGCGGACCAAGCGCCTTTCCGAGAATGATACCTGGAATATTCGCACCTCGCCGCACCAGTTTATTCTCACTCCCGTTGCCGGCGCCAATTTAATGGAGTTTACCTGCCACTTTGGAAATCAAGCAGCCGACGCGGTTGCATCCAATTTCAAAACTGTCAAGACGACATGCGCGACCTCCTGGTCGGATTTTTGGAAAAGCGGCGGGGCTATTGATCTATCGGGGAGCAGTGATCCGCGCTGGAAGGAGTTGGAACGCCGAATCGTGCTTTCGCAATATGAGCTGGCAGCGCAATCCTCCGGCGACAATCCGCCCGCCGAATGCGCTCTCACCGGAACCGATCCCTGGCAGGCCAAATGGCACTTCGAGATGATCTGGTGGCACCTGGCCCACAATGCCCTTTGGGGCCGCTGGCCCATGGCGGAAAAGGCCCTCACCATTTACCAGCGCATCAGCCCCGTCGCGCGCGCGATCGCCAAGAATTTTGATTATCAGGGACTGATGTGGCCCAAGTCCACCGGGCCGAACGGCTACAACGATGGCTGGCCGCCCGAGATGGCGCTGCTCTGGAAAGAGCCGCACCCGATTTTTTTCGCGGAACTCGACTATCGCCTGCATCCGACCAAAGCTACTCTCGATAAATGGAAAGACGTGGTCTTTGGCACCGCCGATTTCATGGCTGACTATGCCACCAAGGACGCGGCCACCGGCCATTACGACCTCTATCCCGTCTGGCCCGCTTACGAAAGTGATAACATCGCCCGGCGACGCAACACCGTGTTTGAAATTGGCTACTGGCATGTTGCGCTCGAATGGGCCCAACAATGGCGGTTGCGTCTCGGACTGGAGCGCGAAATTCATTGGGACGACGTGGCAAACCACCTTGCGCCGCTGCCGGTAAAGGACGGCCTTTATATTTATAGCGACGACCGTCCCGACACTTACACCGCGCGCAATATTGACCATCTCGACATTATCTGTATTGCAGGAATGTTGCCGCCGTTCAAGGGTCTCGACCCCGCCATGGCCCGGCGCACAGTGGAAGAGGTGGGCCGGGGATGGGATTGGGACTCGACGTGGGGCTGGGATTTTCCGTTGATGGCCATGGCCGCAGCCCGCGTGGGCGATCCCAAACTGGCGATAGATGCGCTGCTGAATTCCTCGGCGAAGAACCATTACGACGAACGCGGCATTTGCACCGGTGGCCCCGGTCCATATCTGCCCGGAAACGGAGGTTTGCTGTATGCCGTGGTGATGATGGCTGCGGGCTGGGATGGCGCGCCGAATCGGGAGACGCCGGGTTTTCCCGACGATGGTTCGTGGACGGTGCGCTGGGAAAACTTAAAGCCAGCGCCGTGACCTTCAATTGAGCAAAATCTTGTCAGGTGCCTCCGGTGCTGGTATAGCTCTAAAAGTGACTAGTCAAGCCCGCGATGGAACCCCTGCCTAAACGAACCAGTCGGATCAGCGAAACCGCTGCCATCCTGAAGGAATGGATCCGGGCCGGCATTTTGGGAGATGTTTTGCCCGGAGAACTCGTGTTGAAGGAACGCCTTGGTGTGGGCCGGGACACCATCCGCCTGGCGTTGAAGTTATTGGCTGAAGAAGGCTGGATTACGCCGTCCCTAAAGGGGCAGCGACGCCGTTTAAATGCAAAGCCTCCGCCACCGGCAGACGGCGGCCCGCAAGAGAAGCTGCCAGTAACTTTTCTGTCGCCTAACGCGGTCGAGACCCGGGTGACCCTGCTGGAAATGGAAGACACCCGGGCGCGCCTGGCCCAATTGGGGCACAACCTGCGCTACCTCTCACCCAACATATTCCACCTCAAGCACCCGGAGCATCATTTGGAAAATCTGGTGCGCTCGAACCCTTCCGCGGTCTGGGTGCTCTTTCTGGCGACGGAACCAATGCAGCGGTGGTTCGAGCAAAAGGGAATTCCGACTTTTATTTATGCCAATCCCTTCCCGGGCGTCAGCTTGCCTTTTGTGGTCGGCGACTGGGAGGCGGCTGGGTTCCATGCGGGCCTTCAGCTCGTAAGGCAGGGCCATAAGATTGTCGGCATCATGGAATATCGCGAGCCTTTGGCCGGTCTGGTGTTGAACGCCAAAGGATTTGAACGGGCGCTGGCCACCGCTGGCAATGAGGCGCGGCTGGTTTCGCTAAAAGACAATCGAACGCCAGCCTCGGTAGTACGCTGTTTGAAACTGGCGTTCAGCCTCAAGGAGAGGCCCACCGCACTGGTGTTGACCAAAACGTCACAGCTCATTACCTGCTATTCGTGGATGTTATCCCGGGGCATCCGCGTGCCTGACGATCTTTCACTAGTGTCAATGGTCCACGATAGCTGGTTTTCCGACTTGCTGCCGCCGATCTGTTACTACCAGCCCAACACCAAACTGACATCACGGGCCATTGCCGACCGCGTTATGGAATTGGTGGAAACGGGGCATGCCACGGGAAAGTCATTGCGAACTCCGCTTGATTATTTTCCCGGCGCCACCATTGGCCCGGTGCCCTGCGGAAAACGTCCGGGGCGTTTCGCTTCTGCGAAGGAAAGTTAGATTCCGTTACGCGTGATGTGAGTCTGGTTCGCGCTTCATCCGTTCACGACCGGAGAGCCGCAAGCCCGGTCACGAATGACTCGGCCTGCTTTCGCGCAAGGAATTTAATAAACCGCATGGAAACGAGAACGCCCCTACAGCGTCCTGCGTTTCCATGCGGGTATCATCGCCATGCCGTCGTCTGGCCCAACCCGTGCCTAGACGAACCGGCATGCTGGCTTACTGGCACACGACGCGCGTGAGCCGGAAGAACATATTCGTCCCGCTGGTGACCGGGACGCTGGCCTGATAAACTCCGTTTACCAGAACCGCGGCAGGACCGGCAGCCCATACTTGCGAAGTCAAGGATGTGGTTTCCTGCAGCACATAACTTGGATCCGCCCCCGACCACGAGAGGATAATCGAACCGGCGCTCACAGGTGATGCCTTTAGGGTCACTGGCGCTATTACCGAATTGAACTCGAAGTTGCTGACGGTCTGGACGGAAGTGTAGGAGCCATCGCCGCCGCTGAATCCGACATAAGCCAGGTCCGTGCCGCCCAGAATGGAAGTCAGCGTGTAAAAGCTGTAATTGGTTGAAAACGTGGCTGAAGTGGTTGCATCTTTCATATGCACGCTCAGATTGCCATTCGCATAATTCAATACAAAGTTGATGGGATCGCCGCTGTTAACATTAACCGGTCCCGTCGCCGCATAAAGCACGCCGCCATTATTATAGGTGGCGCCATTGGTTCCCGGAGCAATTCCCACCGCATAGCCGCTGTAAAGGTTGATTTCCAGAGCGACGCTGTTCGTGACCGCGTTAGGGACATTGTTGGGGTTCGCAAAATAACCCAGGGATCCGCCATTGCCGCCGAGGGCGTTCGTGTTTGCCGGACTATTCTGAAGAATAAACGCCATGCCGTCCGCCCGCGGACTGCTACCGCCGCTAGCAGTGTAAGTGAACGAAGCGGTGAAACCGCCGACATATTGAGCCACGTCATAAAACACGCTGGAGGCTTCCAAGCCGCTGCCATCTGTCAGTTCCAAGACATTGCCCGAAATCGTGGGCACATTGCCAACTCCCAGCGTATTCATCTGCCAGCCTGTTCCGGTAGTATTGAACGTGAGGTTGGTAGGATAAGCGTCGCCTTGGAGCGTGGCCAGAGCACTGATGGCAGGGGAACCGTCACTCAGAGAATTAGTAATTACCGCCTGGATGGTGTGGACACCACACTGGGCGGGAGCAGTGAAGACCGCATTGGTCGCCCCACTGACGGCGGTCCCGTCCACTAACCAGGTAAAAGAGAACGGCTGCGAACCGGCCACAGACACCGTGTAAATCACTGGCGCTCCGACATAGGCTTCGCCATAAAGAGGCGCGAGATCGCCACCTTGAACGATGAAGGCTGCCACGTTATTAACCGTCAACGGGGTGCTCGCCGTGTTGGTCCCGTAAGAATTGCTGACGACCACTCCGAAAGTATAACCATTAAGGGAATAACTGGCGTTGGCAATGGTGTAGGTCGAATTCGTCGCTCCTGCAATGTTGTTCGAATCGTTCAGAGTATCTATCGAATACCACTGAAAGCCCAATGGCGGCGTTCCGTTCGTAATCGCCGTCAGCGTGAGGCTGGTCCCGGCATATATTGAGGGACTGGCGGGCGAGATGGACACTGTTGGTGGGAGATCCAAGCTGTAATAAACTCCTTGCACCTGGGCCGCCGTCAATGCATTGGTGAGAATGGCCACCTGCGCAATGTTGCCGGGGAACAAGCGCGCCGCAGGCGAATATTGAGGATCGCCACCTATGAATACGTCATCAGCGCTCCCAACCGGCGTGCTGGTTTTAGGCGGTGCGGCCAGGATTCCATCCACATAAAGATATTGGTTGGTTCCGTCATACACACCCACCAATTGATGCCAATTTCCGTCCGTCACCGGATTCGTGCTGATGACGTCCCCACCGTCGTCCGCGAAGTGCGGGACACCGCTCGGGCCGGCAACATCGAAACGATAACTGTTGTCCGAATGCCCCATCGAGGTCGTGAAACTCGTGCCCACGCCGCTTGTCTGAATCCACTCGATCATCGTCATCTTGTTCGTGATATTCAAATTGCCCACGGGGATATCCACATAGGCGGTGGTGCCATCGAAACCAACAGAGGTGTTGGCGCCGATGCCGGCTGTGGCCGGCAGGCCAGTCTGGCCCAGCGTGCAGTTGCCTTTATAGGTGCCGTCATTGTTGCCCGCATAATCAATGGCAGTAGTGCCGCTGAGTTCATTAAGCGGCCAATATGCCACTGGATGATAGGCCACGATGCTCGCCTCGTATGGCGTCGGCACCATTACCTCCACCGCCACATTTGAACTCGTGACTGAGCTGGAGGAATTGCTCGCCACACAGAAAAAGGAAACCCCGTTTACGTTGGTCGTAATGCCATTTGTGGTAAAACTGGCATTGGTGGCACCGGCAATCTTGCCACTGAGGCTTCCCGCATACCACTGGTATTTGATCGCTCCCACTCCGCTGACCGTCAAACTCAAATTCACGCTGCCACCTGCAAATACTTCGACCGGTGAAGGCGTCAATCCGCTTATCAGTAACGGAACAACCCTCAAGTTCACAGGCGCAGAGTTGGTTACAACGCCATTGGCATTTGACAGCACCACATTGTAGGAGGCCTGATTTGCCAAAGTCAGATTGCTGATGGTCAAAATGTTGCTGGCGGAGCCAAGCACACTTCCGCCATCGCTGAGATTGGTGTAGATACCGCTGCCGGTGGGACCTGAAATCCATTGGTAGTTTGGAGTGGGATTACCCGTCGCAATTACTGTAAATTGGGCGATTCCTCCCAATGAATCAACCTGGTTCGTGGGGGTGGGCGCGATAAACACTGCCGGCGGCGACCCGGGTTCAGCCGTTTGTCCGGTCAAAATCCCCACGTTCGGTTGGGTTTCCATGGCGTAATCCACCAGCGTTAGCGTGCTCGCGGTGCTGTTGTAGATGAACTGCGCCCAACCATAGTACGTGTTTGCGCTGGAATCAATCAATTCCAGCCCCACGTAACCAACATTGTTTCCACTTCCAGTCCAGCCGCCGACTAAATCCGCGCTTTCGTCTTCTTTGAAGAACCCCATAGACTGCTGGCTTTCATAGCTGCCGTTAATCAGCGTGCCAACGGGTGTCAACGGCAAACCTTGACTTTGACTGCTGGGATCAGTTGCGTCTGAAAGCACGTAGGTCTCCGAGCCCGCCGAGTTAACACTCTTATTGGGTGTTTGGTAAACATAAGGCTTCGCAGTGCCGACTGCCGCGTCGTAAAACCCAAAGCCGCAGTCCGCTGTGCCATCCTGATTCAGGTCAAAAGTGGCAACAGTGGTGCCTGAAACGGTCAGATTGGTATAGGTATAGACGACCGCACCATGCGCCATGCCGGCCGCAAGCGCCGAGGTGGATAAAACCGCGGCTGATTTTTTAAGCTTCATATTTTTCATAAAACTGTCTTCTGGAACTGTTGCATTTATTTTGCACAATGGCACTTTGAATACGACCCGGGTATGACTTTTCCAGCCAGTGCCTGTGACGTGGTTATACAGACTCAACTGTAGCCCCGAACGCAATTTTGCGGCAGTTCCCAATTTTAGATAATTAAATTCACCTGTCTCCAAATCAAACAGGTCAGCCATCTGGTTAAGAACGCTGACGCATTTTTGCGAGGATTTCAGGCCGCAATCCGCGAATTCCGGCACGGTCCGTTTGGTTGCGGGGGAAGGCGGAGGTTAATTCCCCCCCCCCTTGTGGTTAAAAGTGAAAGCCCTCTTGACAGCCGCGATTCCGCACTCCTACTGTCCAGCCACGACAGTGAAACAAAGCAAACGCGCATTTAGCCCATCAAACCATGCTTAAACCTACCCCCAAGAACCCGCGCGCCGAAGCCGTCCTCAGCCTGATTGGCAACACACCCCTTGTGCCTTTGCGTTTTGAACCCGAGGGCCTCACGGTGCAGGTGAAATGCGAATTTCTGAATCCCAGCGGCAGCATCAAAGACCGTCTCGCCAAACACGTCCTGCTTACCGCCGAAGCGGAGGGATTGCTCCAACCCGATTCCATCATCCTGGAATGCAGCAGCGGCAACACCGGCATCTCGATGGCCATGGTCGGAGCGGCGATGGGATATGCGGTGACGATTCTGATGTCGAGCAGCGCCAGTGAGGAACGCCGGAGGTTGATCCGGCAACTCGGCGCGGAACTCCGATTGTTTGAAAAGGGCGGCATGTACGAAACGGGTATCGAGCTTTCCCGCCGCATGGCAGCCGAGAACCCTCGCTACTTTCTCCCGCGGCAATTTGAAAATCCCCTCAACACCGAGGACCACGAGCGCACGACGGGCCAGGAAATTCTCCGGCAGTCCGCCGGTCGAATTGATGTATTCGTGAGCGGTTTCGGCACAGGCGGAACTTTGACGGGCTGCGCCAAGGCAATCAAGAAAATCTGGCCGCAAGCGCGCATTGTGGCCATGGAACCCGCCGAACCAACATTGCTTCCCGGTGAATGCCCGTGCTGCCAGTGCATCGAAGGCGTGGCGGATGGCTTTGTCCCTCCGCTTCTGCGCGATGCGCCGGTGGATGATCACGTGAAAGTGAGCGGCGCGGAAGCGCTGGCGATGGCAAAGCGATTGCACCGCGAATTTGGTTTGCTCGTCGGCACTTCCTCCGGCGCCAATGTCGCGGCGGCGCTTAGGTTGGCCGCTGAAGCGGCTCCCAAAGCCACGGTCGTGACCTTGTTGTGTGACCGCGCCGAACGTTATTTCAGCACGCCTTTGTTCGACCGTCCGGGCAAGGAAAAAACCGTGGGATGAAACCGCCGGGCACGGATAACGGCAGTGGTGAAACCCCGTCGCCGCCCGCTTTTACCTCGTGCTCCAAATGCTATGAACCCAGCGCGAACATCTCTTTTGTGCGCGTGCCTTGCGGGAAACAATCCTGAAAGTTTCTTGACGAATGCAACCTTTTAGGGTCTAGTGAAAACACGTTAACCGTGTCCGTCCCGGCGGCTGGGGTCGTGTAACAAATATTCCGAAGTTCATGCTGATTATGAAAAATGCCAAGAAGCAGTGGGTAAAGCCCGAACTCAAACCCGTCCAAGTCTTTTGCGAGTGCACCGCGTATTCGGAAGCCGTCTAAGACGACGCCTTTTTAAGGCGGGAGGGAACTGATTATTCGCGCTCGGCTCCTAGGAACGGCGGCGGGAGGCGGATTACCCCAGTGGAATTGCGCCTGCCAGAATTGCCGGGATGCGAGACTCGGTCGAATTCCTCCCCGCACACAATCTTCTGTCGCTATCGGCGACGATCAAGGCAGTTGGTTTCTAGTCAATGCGTCGCCGGATTTGGGAAGCCAGATCGAGCATTTCCCAGAACTTCAACCCGCTCGTAGTTCTGCTCGTAATTCGCCCATTGCCGGGGTTTTTCTCACCAACGCGGATCTTGACCATGTCCTGGGTCTGTTTTCATTGCGCGAAGGGGCACGGCTTAACATTTTCGCCAGCAAGGCCGTTCGGAGCATTCTCGCAAAGAACATTGGATTAGAGAGAGTTTTAGTTACGTTTTGCGGCGTCAACTGGCATGAGCCAGGGAGGAAATTTGCGCCGCTGCCAACCGGCGGGGACGGAGACACCCAACGACGAAATAGCCGGGCGACCACCAGAAAACGCCCGGCTTCAGGTGGGTTGGAATATCGCATGATCGTGCTTCCGGGCAAGGCTCCGCCTTTCGCCAGCGGCATGGCCAATGGTGGAATCCACAGTGTGGCCTATCAATTTTTAGACCGGCAAACTGGCGGACGGTTGCTGGTGGCGCCGGATGTCTCGGCGGTGAATGAAGAATTGCGGGAAGCGTTGGAAAGTTCCGATGCGATCCTCTTTGACGGCACGTTCTGGTCGAGCGACGAATTGAGGCAAGTGAAGGCGAAAGCGCGAACGGCGGATCAGATGGGGCATTTGACAATCAAAGATTTCAGCCTTGATTTATTGAAGAAACTGCCGGCGCGCCGGAAGATTTACATCCATATCAATAATACCAACCCGGTGCTGGCGAAGCATTCGCGTGAGCGGGCGGCGGTTGAACGGGCAGGAATAACCATTGGCCATGATGGTCTGGAATTTGAATTATGAATAACGCGCCTTGGGATAAAGAAACATTCACCGCGAAGCTGAGAGAAGTGGGAGCGTCATTTTATCACGACAAGCATCCTTTTCATGTGCTGATGAATTCGGGGAAGCTATCGCCGGAAGCGATTCGAATCTGGGTGGCGAATCGCTTTTATTACCAGATGAACATCCCGATCAAGGATGCGGCGATTTTGTCGAACTGTCCGGTGCGGGAAATTCGGCGGATGTGGCTGCATCGCATCGTGGATCATGACGGGACGCAAGGGGATGAAGGCGGAATCGGCGCGTGGGGGCGATTGGGAGATGCCTGCGGTTTGCGGCGCGAGGAACTGCTGGACGCGCGGCATGTGGTGCCCGGCGTGAGGTTTGCGGTGGATGCGTATGTGAATTTTGCGCGGACGCAACCGTGGCCCATTGCCATTTCATCGTCTTTGACGGAACTTTTTGCGCCGGACCTGATGGCGAAACGGATCGAGGCTTTTGAGAATTTTTATACCTGGGTCAAGCCCGGCGGGTTGGAATATTTCAAGAGCCGGCTCACGCAGGCAAAGCGCGATTCGGGCGAGGCGCTGAACGTGGCCATGACTTATTGCACTTCGCGCGAGACGCAGGAGTTGGCGGTGCGGGCGTTGAGTTTCAAATGCGATTTGCTGTGGGCGGTGTTGGATGCCATTCACAACAAATGCGCGTCGCTGAATGATAAATGAGTTCGATTGATGAAAAGAGTTGTCCGGCTCTTGTTTTGGGGGTGCGGATGCAGTTGGACGTGACGACGGGCGAGCCGGTGTTGCTCTTCCCGGAAGGAGTCCTGCATCTGAACGCCACAGCGCATGAAGTTGTATCGAGGTGCGATGGAAGAACGAGTGTGGCGGCGATCGTGGCTGCGCTGGCGGCTGAATATGAAGTTGAACGCGACGCGTTGCGCGGGGATGTGTTGGAGTGCCTGGCCGCGTTGCAGAAACGCAAACTGATTCATTTCAAGCCGTGAGCCATCGCCCCTATTTATTGCTGGCCGAATTGACCTATCAATGTCCGCTGCATTGTCCCTATTGCTCCAATCCCGCAGTGTACCCGGGCGGGACAGAACTCACGACGACGGAATGGGCGCGGGTCTTCCGCGAAGCGGCGGGGTTGGGGGTTTATCATTTGGGGCTTTCGGGGGGTGAACCGTTGTTGCGCGCGGACTTGCCGGAATTAGTGGCAGCCGCGCGCGCGGCGGGGCTTTATACGAATTTGATCACGAGCGGCATTGGCTTGAGCGTGAAACGCGCTGAGGAACTTCGCGTGGCGGGGCTTGATTCGGCGCAGTTGAGTTATCAGTCGGATGACGCGGGATTGGCGGATGTGATTGCCGGCGCGAAGGTGCATGAAAAAAAGCTGGAAGTGGCGCGCATCATTCGGGAAGCGGGGATTGCCTTTAGTCTGAACGTGGTGCTGCATCGGGCGAACATCGAGCGTTTGCCGGGGATCATCGCGCTGGCGGAATCGCTCGGGGCGATGCGGCTGGAACTGGCAAATGTGCAATATTACGGCTGGGGATTTAAGAATCGGTTTCAATTGCTGCCCGCGCGTGAGCAGGCGCAGGCGGCATTGAAGTTTGCGCTGGCGGCGAAGAAACGGCTGGCGGAGACGATGGAGATTTTTTATGTGCTGCCGGATTATTACGAGGAGCGGCCCAAGCCGTGCATGAACGGTTGGGGACAACGTTATTTGACAGTGAATCCGACGGGCCAGGTGCTCCCCTGCCCCACGGCTTCGAGCATCCCTGGGTTGCGCTTTGACAACGCGCGGGAACATTCGCTGTCGTGGATTTGGAATGAGTCGGAGAGTTTCAACCGGTTTCGCGGGACGGAATGGATGCCGCTGCCCTGCAAGGAATGTCCGCAGCGGGAAATTGATTTTGGCGGCTGCCGATGTCAGGCGGCACTGCTCACGGGAGACGCCGGCGTGACGGACCCCGTATGCACGCTGTCGCCGAAGCGCGGGTTGATTGATGAAATCATCGCGGGGATTAACCAGACGACGCCGACAGATACTTGGGCGGCGAGGATGAATCCAGTCCGTGGCCGCCATCAGCCTTGAAAGGGAATTTTCAAAACCTCCCAGTCGGCAAGATTCATTTCTGTCCCCTTTCTGACCCCTTTCCGCCTCGTCGAGCAAAGACGGCACCGTGAAACTTTGGGAAATGGATGAAGGCAAGCCGACAAAAAGCTGGAGCTCCCACGCTTCGGGCGTGCTTTCGGTCAGCTACGCCCACACCGATCTACTGGTGACCTGCGGCCGCGACAACCAGGTGACGCTCTGGGACGGCAACGGAAAAAAGTGCGCGATCTGGAAAAATGCTGCGACCTGCCCTTACGCGCCGGCTTCAGTTCCGACGGCAAGCGGGTTTTCGCCTCGGACTTTGGCGTTCGCGTGATGGTCTGGAACGCCGCCGATGGCAAACGCATCGGCTCCCTGGACGCCAATCCCGCGTCCCCCTCGATCATCGCCTCCGCGCAAACCGGCTCCTCAAAGTAAGTCTAAGTTGGCGAATCTCCAATAGTGCTTCATAATTTGCGCCTCTCAATCGCCCGGACCCCTTTAACAGAATGCCGGCGGCAAATTATATGTCGATATGCATGCCTGACCCGCATGGCCCTTAGATAAGGCCCAAAACTTTCTTGGTCAAGCGTTTGCGACGAACGACTCCGGGCACGGTATTAAAGAGGATTTGCCGGGAAAGCGTCTGCATCTTCGCGACGATCCGCTCCAACTCTCGCTGGTTGCCCACAGCCTGTTTTAGCCACTGGTATTGCTCCCGGGATAACGCGACGGTGATCGTCTTGGCCTGCACCTTGCGGGTCCAGACATAACGGCTGCCCTGTTGCCCTGGGGCGCGTTCCAAGACGCTGCCTTGGCTGACATAACCCAGGCGGGCCAGCCGCCGCTGGAGTTGGCGGTAAGGCGGCGTGGGGCTGGCACCGGTTTTTACCGGCTCATTAAAGCTGGAAAGTTGTGTTTTGTCAATGTAGTGAGTATATATACCCAGCAATTCTCATTTTGGTTTCAATTGGTCCGGCGGACAGGAGCGTGAGAGTCGTCAGCGGGGTTTGCTGGCTCGCGTCACCGAAATGTCACCTTTGTCACACAATTGTAACTTGTACTTTT
>Ga0182013_10001189_pt1 | contig 35847 bp, 35 predicted proteins | sample 612S2MmetaG_FD_120487 | JGI IMG/M metagenome (GOLD analysis project Ga0182013, IMG submission 120487) | Permafrost microbial communities from Stordalen Mire, Sweden - 612S2M metaG | ecosystem: Environmental > Terrestrial > Soil > Wetlands > Permafrost | place: Sweden: Stordalen | collected... | reverse complement strand
TAGAGCATTCGGCGGCTTCTCCTGCCGGATGTAAGAATGACCGAACGCCTTACGCGATGGCAGTCACCCCGCCCAACTTGTCCGCATAGCGTCTTGATGACGGCGGAAGATTTCAATGAACGATCTCCTCTACTCCAGTGACTTTAGCACGAAGCAAACAGAACGCAAGCAATGGGAGCCGCGACAGAAACGGTAGCCGCAGTGCGCGGAAGTAATCGGGCGCCACCAACGAACGAGCCGGCCCGGTTTCATTTTCTTATTGCAATTGAGACTCGGTCGCATTAATCTTGCGACCGAACGTTAATTTGTTGACGAAAAATATGAACCCGCATCGCAAATCTGGTTTTACGCTAATCGAACTGCTCATCGTGATCGCCATCATCGCGATTCTCGCCGGGCTGCTTTTACCGGCCCTGACCAAAGCCAAAGAACGCGGCAACCGCGCCGCCTGTCTCAGCAATCTCAAGCAGTGGGGCCTCGCCCTCACGATGTATCTGGATGACAATGCCGGGACCTTTCCCGATTTCAGCATTCCCAATAACACGCCCGGCGCCCCGGGCGGCTACGACCAGGACAATATTCTTTGGGCCGACCTCGCCCTCTTTGCCGCCGGCGGTTACGGAAACAGCGTCTGGTTCAATGTGCTGCCGCCGCTGGTCGGGCAGAAGCCGCTTTGGCAGTATGCGGCCACTCCCGCCGATTTTGTGAACGGTCGCAGTGTTTTCAACTGTCCCACCGCCCGTTTTTTGCCTGCGGAAGTGAACCCGCAGAATCGTGTCCCTTTCAGCTACGGGATCAATTTCAAGGGCACGAATGGCCTCGCGCCCGCCTCTGTCCCGTTCACTTCCTCCCAGGTGTTGCATGCCTCGGCGTTCGTCGTCCTCTCGGATGTGCGGGCGAACTCCGGAGAAGTTCCCTTCCTGGGCGCGAATCCCTCCAACGATCTGGGCGCTCCGCGCGGTTCGCTCAATCATCTTTCCTCACGCCATGACGCCGGCGCCAACCTCACCTTCCTGGACGGCCACGCCTCGCGTTTTGCCTATTCCTACATGTGTTATCAGAAAGGCGCGAAGATCGGCGATCCCGGATGCCCGGACATTGATTGGTCCTACGACGGCACGCCTTCGCAATAGTCAAAACGAAGGCTTCGCAATCGAACGCCTTATTTCCAGGCGATGATGAGCGCGCCGATGACGATGAGGGAGCCGCCGACCCAGTGTTGCCAGCCGAGTTTTTCGTGCAGCACCAGCGCCGCGAGCGCGATGGCGAACACCACGCTGAGTTTGTCCACCGGCGCCACGCGGGAGGCTTTGCCAAGTTGCAGCGCGCGGAAGTAACAGAGCCACGACAAGCCGGTGGCCAGGCCGGAGAGCGTGAGGAAAAGCCAGGCGCGGCGGGAAATCGCGGCAAGCGAAAAGCGGGGGTTGGTGGCGAGCACGATGGCCCAACTGAACACCAGCACCACGGTGGTGCGGATGGCGGTGGCGAGATTTGAATCAATGCCCGCCACTCCCTTTTTCGCGAGGATGGCGGTGAGGCCGGCAAAAAAGGCGGACAGCAGCGCCCAGAAAAACCAGTTCACTAGAATCGGATGACGAAATTGACGCCCGCGCCCGCGCCCAAATCGTGGTAACCCGCGGCCTCGATGCTGGAGAAGCGCTGATCATAGCTGACGAACAGCCGGCCGCTGAAGTTTTGGTTGAAGAAATAATAAATGCCCGCGCCGACGGAATTGAGATAATCGTCGCGGTTGACGGTGGAGGTGAAACGGGTGTAGCGGAATGAATAGTAGGGTTGCAGGATTACATTGGCGCAGGGTTCCCAACTGTAGGAGGCGAGGAGCAATTGATCGAGCCGGTTGAAGAAGCCGCTCTGGGGCAGGATCCGAAATTGGGACGCGCCGGTGAAGTGATAGAAACCCTGGTAGCCAAGGCTCAACACCTGATGGCGGCCAAGGGAAAACAGGCGCGTCGCCTCCCAGCGCGGCACATATTCGGAGTAAAACTGGCGGTATTGCGAGGTGGTCAGCAGCCGGGTGTAATCAAAGCCCGCGCCGAAAGTCCATTGGCGCAAGGTCCAGTGTTCGTCAAGAAACGCCGTCTGCGCGTTGAAATCATAGGTGCTGAGCGTGGGATCGTGCGGCCCATATTGGAAGAAGTCGAACCATTGCTCGCGGAACCCGAGGCGCGGGGCGTACGTGCCGTCGCCAAGTTCAAAAGGCGTGGGAGCCACGTCGAATTGGGCGGTGCTGACGAGCACGCCGGAGCTGACGCGCGTGGAATGGTCCAGAAATGCGTTGTCCGTGAAATAATACTGGCTGTCAGCGGCGCCCTCGAAAAATGTCCGGCGCGGCTTGAGGCTGAGCACGGATTGCGGGCCGACGTCGTCAGCCTCGCCCGGATAAAGTTCCGGCGCGGGATTGCCCTGGTCATAGCGGAGTTGCGTGGCCTGGTCGAGATCGCGGCGTTGCTGGTCGGTGGCGACCTGATCAATGGCGGTGGGTAATTGCGCCCCGGCGGGCGTAAGCCCCGCGGTTAGAGACAATATGGCAACGGCCAGTAAGGCGCTTTTTGTTTTCATGCTTCGTTATGGCCCTTTCCCAATCTTTGGTTGAAATGGTTGTACCGGCGGCAGGGTGAATCCCGGCGGCAGGGAAGGACCGCCAGGGAAGCCGTTGCCGCCGCCGGCGATATTCACCAGGCCCGGATAAATCACGCCGATTTGAGTGATGTTGGGATCCCCGCTGCTGGGGCCGGCATGGGTGCCATCGCGCGGCGGCGGCGGATTGCCGAGGTAGTTATCCGCCGGCGTGCCGGTATCGGTGAGCTGGCCGTTTGCGAATTGAACTTTCTGTTGTTCGATGGCGGTTTGAATGAGCGAAAGCGAAGGGAGCGGGTGCGAGAAACCATTAATGAGCGCGGAGCCGGCCACGAGTTTGGGCAGATTGATCGTCAGGATCGGGCCGAAGTCGCTGTGGTTGGGCAGCACATAAACCATCTGGCCGGCTTTGAGTTTGCGCGATTTTCCGCTGGCCAGCGTGACGTTGCCGGCGCCTTCCAGGAGAATGACTTTGAAACCGTTCTTATCGTTGGGATGCGTGACCGGCGTGGTGGCGACAATGAGCGTTGTGCCACTGACGGCTGCCGAAGCGCCACCGCTACGAATAGTGCCGCCGCCCCGGCCGCTCGGAGAATGGAACAACGCGCTGCCTTGCTCGAGGTTGATTTCGCGCCGGTCGGGTGCGAAGGAAAAAACAGTGTTGGCGCCAATACGCGTGATGGATTGGTCCGGCGCGGTGAGTTCCGCGCGGGAACTGGCGCCGGTGCGGACAAGGTCGGGCGCGCGGAGAATTTCATTCAGCTTAGCCGGAGAGGCAGTCTTTGCCGGCTGGGCGAGGACGTCCACGCTGCGGACGATGTCGGTGAAAGTGCTCTCATTGAAGGGAACGGCTTGAAGCACACCGGCGACCAGGAGCAGCGCTCCGGCTAGAATTTTAGTTTTCATAGAAATAAGCAATTCTAACACGACTCATTTAGGAGAAGCGAACGGAATTGTCAACCCTCGATCCAGACGCTAGGCTGCGGGACGGTCTGGCACTGATGAAAAAACGCGCGAAACGCTTCTGGACAGTCACCGCCATTTGCGGCGGGACGGCGCTGTTGTTCATGGTGTTGGCGTGGGTCAGCGACCATTACGAATCGGACCAACTGCAAGAACTCGAGTATTACACGCAGGACTTCCGGGTTACGAAGGGCATTAAGACACCGGTGGATCCGCGCCTTGTGCTAATCGGCATTGACCAAACCGTGTATCCCACGTTCTTCAGCGAGGACGAATTGCGCGAAGATTCAAACTTGCAATTAATGAATCAAACCTATCCGTGGTCACGCGCGGTTTGGGCGGATTTGATCACCAAGTTGGGAGAGGCAGGGGCGAAAGTGATTGTCCTGGATTTGCTTTTTGGCGGTCAGAGTGAATACACAAATGGTGACCTGGCTTTGCGCCAGGCGCTCGATAAATACAAGGACCAGGTTGTAATTGGCTGCAACATTCATGATTTGAATTCGGATCGCGGCGATACCCGGACGCTCGATACACCCAACGCCTCCGTGCTAAACAGCGCCAGTCCGGCGTCTAGCGCATTTGATGAGCGGGTGGGCTTCGTTAATATCTGGGCTGATCGGGATGGAGTATTTCGATTTGCCAGATACCGGTTGGAAGGAAGCGAGGCGGGGGATTTGGTTGCGACCGGGTCAGTCTTGGAGTCGCTCGACGCCCGGGCGCTTCGCAAATTTGGCCATCCAGAGGCGATCCCACCGGGGTCCGATTCCATGCGTTTCCGTTACACCGCGTGGGCGGGAGCAGGGTATCCGGCGATTCCGCTGGGAAACGTCATGTCCCCAAAATTGTGGAAACAGAATTTCAAGAACGGGGAATTCTTTCGAGGCAAAATGGTGTTTGTGGGGCCAACGGCGGATATTTTCCAAGACGCTCACAAAACTCCGTTGCCAGACCGCGACATCAAACAAAAAGGCGTGACCTACAGTTCTTCGTCCTTAATGACCGGCCCCGAAATTCACCTCAATGTCATTGGCGCTGCGCTGCACGGCACGTTTCTACGCGATACCGGGCGCTATACGAATATGCTCATCATACTAATCGCCGCCATCGTGGCCACCACGCTTTCCTTCTTGATCCATCAGCCTCTGGCAAGGCTGGGGACGATCATGATTATCGTTGTCGCCTATTGGTATTGCGGCCAATGGCTGTTTGATCACAAGAACCTTGTGGTTCCGGAGGCCAGCCCATTATTGGTGCTCACCATAAGTGGGGTGTTTGTGCTCACTTACGATTATTTTGTGGAACGGTTTGAACGCTCGCGCGTGCGGGGGACGCTTGAACGTTATGTCTCCAAAAACATCGTCAAGGAATTGCTGGACAATCCGGCGACTTATTTTCATACCCTCGAAGGCGTGCGCAAGCCGGTCACGATCCTGTTCAGCGATATTCGCGGCTTTACCTCGATGGCGGAGGCTTCGGAGGAGAAGCAATTGGTCCAGCAACTGAACGAGTATCTCACGGAAATGGTGGAGGTGGTTTTCAAGTACGAAGGAACATTGGATAAGTTCATCGGGGACGCAGTCATGGCCGTGTGGGGAAATGCCGTTCCCAGGCCGCTCGAAGAAGATGCGCAAAACGCGGTGTTCACCGCGTTGGCGATGAAACGCAGCCTGGCGAAGTTGAACCTGGTTTGGAAATCCCGCGGGATCAAGGAACTCGCGATCGGCATCGGCATCAATCATGGCCAGGCGATTGTGGGCAACTTTGGCTCGCCCCAGAAAATGGACCCGACCGTCATTGGCGACGCGGTGAACACCGCCTCGCGGCTGGAAGGGTTGACGAAGAAATTCCACCAGGAATTGCTGATCGGAGAAACAATGGCCCCGCTGGTGCGCGACCGCTTCATCCTCCGCACCGTGGGCTTGCTCCAGCCCAAGGGCAAAACCGTCCCGGCGGAAGTCTATGCCGTGATCAGCGAACGCACCTCAGACGCGGACGCGAAACTGGAAGCCTGGCTGGCGGAATATGAAGCGGGCGTGAAATTGTATCGGAAACGGGAATTTGCCGCCGCGCGGGAAAAATTCGAGCGTTGCCTGGCCGGGCAGGCGGATTATTTGTGCGAGTTGTACATCAAGGAATGCCAGGCGCTGATTCAAAATCCGCCGGATGCCGATTGGAACGGGGTTTTTGTGATGACGGAAAAGTAGGCCGGTCAAACCACCGCCGGCTTTCGATACCATTCCTGCGAATGGTTGCAGATTTTGCACACGGAAAGCATCACCGGCACTTCCACCAGCACGCCGACGACCGTCGCCAATGCCGCCCCGGAATTCGCGCCAAACAGCGTGATGGCCACCGCGACCGCAAGCTCGAAAAAATTGCTCGCGCCAATCAACGCACCCGGCGCCGCGACGTTGTGTTCCACCCGGAGGATCCGCATCAGCAGATAAACCAAACCGGAATTGAAATAGACCTGAATGATGATCGGCACGGCGATCAACAGGACCGCCAGCCAGCGTTGAGTAAGGTTCGCCGATTGAAAGGCAAAAATCAGGACCAACGTCAGGAGGAGCGACCACATCATCACCGGATGGAATTTCGGCAGGAAGCGCTGCTCAAACCATTCTTTGCCGCGCGACTTGAGCAACACCATGCGGGTAAGCCAGCCTGCTGCGAGGGGGATTACGATGAACACCACAACGGAGGTAATCAGCACCTTCGGCGGAACCACCACATTCGCCACGCCGCACAGAAACATGACGATGGGTGCGAACGCCACCAACATAATGAGGTCGTTCACCGCGACTTGCACTAGAGTGTAAGCCGGGTCGCCATCCGTGAGATAAGACCAGACAAAGACCATCGCGGTGCAGGGCGCGGCGGCCAGGATGATAAGGCCGGCGGTGTATTCCTTGGCCATTTCGGGCGTGAGCCACGCGGCGAACACATGCTGCATGAAAACCCACGCCAACAGCGCCATGCTGAACGGCTTCACCAGCCAGTTCACGAACAAGGTCACCAGCAAACCTTTTGGCCGCCTCGCGATCCCGCCGATGGCGCTGAAATCAACTTTGAGCATCATCGGATAAATCATCAGCCACAAAAGGACCCCGATGGGCACATTTACCTGGGAGCCTTTGCTGAATTCCAGCTTGCTCAAGTCGGAGGTGATAGCGGGCAGCAATCTGCCGAAGGTCACGCCCACGACCATGCAGACTAACACCCACACGGTGAGGTATCGCTCAAAGAAATCGAGGCGTTTTGGTTTGGTGGCGAGGGTGGACATAAGATCATCTGGAAATGCTCATCGGTCCTTGCGTCCGGCGGCGTAGGCTTCAAAAACGCGCCGCATTTCGTCGCGGACCCGGCGGAACACCGGGAGCTTCGCCGCATCTGTGCCGGCGGCTTTGGCTGGATCTTCAAAGGGCCAGTGATGGCGGTTTACCTGGCCGGGAAAAACCGGACATGCCTGATCAGCCACGCCGCAAACCGAGATGACGGTTTCGATTTTCTTGCCGAGAAACTCGGTGAGCGGCTTGGAGCGATGTTGCGAAATATCCATGCCGATTTCGCGCATGACTTCAACGGCCAGCGGATGGACATGTCCGGCGGGCGCCGAACCCGCGCTCCGCACATCCAGCAACGAACCTGCCGCGTGCCGCAGGATGCCTTCGGCCATATGGCTCCGGCAGGAATTGCCGGTGCAAAGAATGAGAACGGTGGGTTTTTCCATGGCGTCAGGCCGAAGCCGGTTTGCGCCGGGAGGATGGGGTCGCGATTTCGTTGATCCAACAATAATCGCGTTGCACAACTTTGAGACGCCGCAAATCCTGTTTGAAAACCCGGTCCTCCCGGACGCAATCGCGCAGGCATTGGATTTGCAACTCCAACGGTTTCGCGCGCGGTTTGGTCAGCCGGTAGATCATCCATTGCTCATGGCGCTGGGACGCGACCAAGCCGCCTCGCCGCAAGTAAGCCAGATGTTTGGAAATGGCGACCTGCGGCAAGTTGAGGATGGACTGGAAATGACAGACGCAAAGCGGGCCTTGCGCCAGCAGGTGCAGAATGCGCAGGCGCGTCTCATCGCACAAGCAGCGGTAAATTTCAACCAGTTCCATTTATGCCCACTATGGTATATGCCTTATAAGGTATATACAAGCAAAATTAATTCCTGAATCCTGCATTCGTGGATTGGCGTGGAACCGACCGCTTCGCCAAAAGGCTATTTGCCTCGCGGGGCTTTGCGTAATGCCTTCGACCGCATCTGGCGCAAATGGCGGGGGCAGATGCCGTGGGACAGGACAGTCAAAGGCGCGGCGGCCGGCCTGGGCTTGCACCAGGCGCACACCGGCACGGCCATCGGAAACTCTGTTTGCTGCGCCCCTGTTTCCGGAGCAATTGTGGTCATCGCTTTCACTTGATTTCGCAAACATTATACCCGGTTTGGCGCTCTGGCAAGAATTTGGATAGTGGGCCATTCCGGCAGGCTGAACCGTGATAGGCGTTGCCCAGGAAAGGAGCGCGCGGATGCACCTTCACCCTGCGCCCGCCATTCCAAGCAACTCAATGTCAAAATCCGCGCGGCTTTTACGCCGCTTCCGCGACTTCGAGGAAGCCTTTGAGATGGCGCACGCGCGTGGGGTGACGCAGCTTGCGCAGGGCCTTGGCTTCGATCTGGCGAATGCGTTCGCGGGTGACTTTGTATTGCTTGCCCACCTCTTCCAAGGTGCGGGCGTAGCCGTCAACCAATCCGAAACGCAATTCGACGATGCGGCGTTCGCGCTCGGTCAGGGTGCCCAGCACGTCGCTTAGTTTGTCCTTCAACAAACTGTAGCTGGTCATGTCCGAAGGGTTTTCCGCCGACTTGTCCTCGATGAAATCGCCGAAGCACGCGTCGTCGCTGTCGCCGACGGTGGCCTGCATGGAAATGGGTTGCTGGGCCATCTTGAGGATGGCCTTGACGCGCTCGACGGAGAGCTGCATTTCATCCGCGATTTCCTCGGGCGTGGCTTCGCGACCGAACTCCTGCAGGAGTTGCTTCTGGGCGCGCATGAGCTTGCCGATGATTTCGATCATGTGCACCGGGATGCGGATGGTGCGCGCCTGGTCCGCGATGGCGCGAGTGATGGCCTGGCGAATCCACCAGGTGGCGTAGGTGGAGAATTTATAGCCGCGGCGATACTCGAATTTTTCCACGCCCTTCATCAGGCCCATGTTGCCTTCCTGGATGATGTCCAGAAACGCGAGGCCGCGGTTGGTGTATTTCTTGCCGATGGAAATCACGAGGCGCAGATTGGCCTCCGCCATTTCCGTCTTGGCCTGGTGCGCCTTGGCGGCATAGAGGTTCAACTGCTCGTAAGCCTTGAGATACTCTGCGTACGGCATGCGGGCGAATTCCTCCAGCGCCTTGATCTTCTGCTTCTCCGACTTGATGATGGACTGCTGCTGGTCGGATTTGCGCGCGCGTTCCAAGTCGGAAATGGCGCGCAAGCTGGCCTGGATTTTGTCGTGGATGTTCTGCGTCACGAGGATCATTTCCTCGATGACCTTTTGCTTGTAAAAAAACTTCGGAAACGAGTCCTGGAGCTTTTTATCGAGCTTCCGGAATTCGTGGAACACCTTGTCCTTGGTGGCGGCCTTGGCGGGCTCCTGCCAGCGGGCGTATTTTTCATCCACCTGCTGGTCAAGTTCGCGGACTTTCTTGACGAGCTGGCGCAGCGCCTTCAAATGGCGGTCGCGGCTCTCCACTTTTTTGTCCACGATCACGCGGTCGAAGCGCTCCTTGGGCGGTTCCGAAATCAATTTCTCGGCCAGCGCGATGTGTTCCTTCGCGGCGAAACCGAAGCTGTAAATGATCCGCTTCTGCTCGTTTTCGGCTTCTTCAATCCGTTTGCAAATGGCGACTTCCTGCTCGCGCGTCAGCAGCGGGACCTTGCCCATCTGGCGCAAATACATGCGGACGGGGTCGTCGAGAATATCCAACCGGCCCTTTTCCTCTTCTTCCTCGGCTTCCGGCGCCTTGACGCGGTCCACTTCCGCCTGATCCACAATTTCCACTTCGAGATTCGCCAGCTTGGTATAAATCTGGTCCAAGTCCTCCGGCGTCACGATGTTTTCCGGCAGGGCGTCATTAATATCGTCGTAAGTCAGGTGGCCCTGTTCCTTGGCGAGCAACAGCAACTCGCGGACTTTTTCCGTGAGATCAACGCCGGACTTCGTCTTGATCGAGCCGGCGTCGAGCCGGGGTTCGGCGGAGGGGGGCTCGATGGGCGCGGCGGAAGCGCCGTTCGAGGAGCCATTATGATGCGGAGCACCATTGCCATTGGAGCGGGGATTGGACTTGGCATCGGTTGAGGAAACAGTGGCTGGGCGTCCGGCGAGTTTTCGCGAAGCCTTTAGCGGAGCGGCTTTGGGAGCCGCCTTCTTTACTTTCGATTTAGGCATATTAATCCGGTTTCTCATTTTTGAGAGAAGACAATAGCTCCCCACTGTCTCAGGAGAACCGTTGCTAGTCAAACACAAGCTGGCAGAAAATAGCGGGTAATTTTGTGGTGGCTCCCGGCCTTCATAAGTATTTGAGCCAAGCCAACAAGCGCAAGCCTTCCAGACAACCTGAACCACCCGTCCCCCTGCCTCGTAACAAAAATCAGACACCGCGCACCCGTTATTCGCTCAAAACTTATTCCGCCTTGGGTTCACAAGCCTTTCTAAAAGCAACACACCGAGCACTTTATGTAATAAACACCTTTTCCGTAACGTTTTTGAAACGAATCACTTCCGAATACGAAACTGCGGAAAATATATACCGCAAAGACTGTATTTGCAAAATATTATGTATTCCGATTCCGAGTCTCAAAACATGCTTAACGTGGCAGACTTCGGACTTTTGGCTCTCACGATGTGCGGTCAAGTAAGACGGATTACAGGACACATTTTGTTTCGATGCGGTCCGCCCAGCGGGAGTATCTCGACACCGTTCTTGGCAGGGCAGGCGCGCTGCGCCTGCCCCGTCGCCGAGCGAAGCGTCAGGCGACGGAACCAGGCGCGAGAAAACGGCCTCCGTATTGACCCCCTTCAGCCCTCGCGGACTCGGACGGGGAAATCGCGGCGCGATTTCCGCTGCCAAAATCAAGAACCGTGTCAGGATGCACCCGTCGCCAGCTTGGGGGCTGGGATTAGGCGGCGTTTTTACGGAGGTTTGTTAAGCTGGCTCACCGCTGGCTGGTACAGCGGGCTTCGCGACCAAATTTTAGCGAAGCAAATCCACTGACATTCTGGTGTCCACGCGTTTGCGTTTCCTTCAATTTTCTGTCACATTGGTTGATTGAAATTGTTGGTTTCACGGAAACACTTAACCGCATGCGCTTATGAACTTTTCCCCCTATCTTCGGTATTCCGCCTGCCTCGGTTTGGCGCTCATTTCCTTCGCGCTATCGGCAAAAGCGGATCTCATCGAACTCACCAATGGCGATCATTACCGGGGAACGGTCATTGGCATGACGCTGACGAACATTGATTTCCTGAGCGAAGTTCAAGGTCGCGTCAAGCTGCCGCGCGACAAGGTGGCTCAAATCACGTTGCACGAAGTCACGCCCAAACCGGCGGTTGCCAAGCCCGCGGCACTTCCAACCGTTGCGCCACTCATTCTTTCCGGTCCGACCGCCTCCGCGCCGACTGTCCCTCCCGCTTCCAGCCAGGCCGACGCTGTCGTCCAGCAAATGCGCCAGCAGGGTATGGATCCCAAATTGATTGACCAGGTGCAGGAACAGATTTTCGGCAAGGCCAGTCCCGAAGCCGCCCAAAAATTCAACGATATGGTCGGCGGGTTGATGTCCGGGAACATGTCCATGAATGATCTGCGCGCGCAGGCGCAAAGTTCCATCAACCAAATCAAGGCCGCGAAAAAGGAACTCGGTGACGACGACGGCGGCCTGCTCGACAGTTACCTGGGCATCCTGGAAAAGTTCATGCGCGAATCCGCCGCCGACACCGCTTTGCCCGCGCCGCAAGCCACGCCGAAGCCTCCGCTGAATAGCGCGAATGCGGGCAAATAAGAACCGAGGAGGCATCTTGACAGTGCCATGTGGAATCGGAGATGTCTGGTTCCCTCGCCCCGCGACGATAGGAGCGGGGAGAGGGTTAGTGAGAGGGGCGGCCCCAAAAATCAGACCAAATCCTAAGAACAGCCACACACCAGACAAAAGAATAGCCCCCTCCCCGGCCCTCCCCCTGCTCCTATCGTCGCAAGGGGAGGGTGAAAGATCTCCGTTCGGTGGCAGTGTCAAGATGAGCCCAAGCACCGCGATGGGGATGGTTCCCGCTTGATGAAAACGCCCCGGACTGTTTTTATGTTCGGCATGCGCCATTTCTATTTAATTCTCCTGCTGCTGCTCACCGGTTGTGGCACGACCCATCACAGTTCCGGCTGGAGCACATGCCACGCGGGACCGTTTAACCTGGACATGCCGGTGGACCTGCGGAAAACCTCCACCACGCGGACGGATTCCTACTTCGCGGAATTTGAGGGGAAGGGGTTGCTCGTCAGTTTTGATTACGGGTCGAACGCGAATGATTTCGGCGACTGGCCGCCCGCCACCGAATATGAAATGGTCACCATTGACGGCAAAACCGCGCGCATCGGCACTGTGAACAAGGGTTACCGGTCGGGCTACAAGTTCACCACCCAGGTGTCCTTCCGCGAGACCGACGGAAAATATCTGGCCATCACCGCGGCGTGTGAAACCAAATCCGATCTCGCCCGCGCCAAGAAAGTATTCCGCTCGGTGAAGTTCAATCCCACTGCCCCCTGATGATTGAACGTGACTGGCGCCATCCTGTAGCGGCGGGCCTCTGGCCTGCCGTAGAGGGCGGCATCTTGCCGCCCGGAAAAAACGCGGCCAATGCACCGGATGACAAACACATCCGCGCGACCCTCAAATATCCGGCATTTCTTCCGCCGGGCGGGACGCGCCGGCTCCACGGCAGGCAGGATGCCCGCCGCTACTGGCGCGTGAATCCCGGCCCTATAAAGTCTGTGGCATTGTCGGCGAATCAGCCTCACCGGTTGGCAGCGCGGCATCCACTGCGGGCTGATTTTCAGGCGGGGGCAGATGCGCCAGCGCAATTTTGGGCGCGGCTTTGACGCTCTTCTTTTTCTTCGCGACCACCGGCTTCTTCGCTGAAAGTTTTTTCGCAGGCTTTGCGGTCACTTTTGCGGGTTTGGTTTTTGCCTGCGCTTTCTTCGTTCCCTTGAGCGCTTTCTTCTCCAGCTTCTTGAGCTTGCCGGCGGCCTTCTGCAGAATGGCTTCCTTTTCCACGGCGTCCGCATCCGCCCTTTTAACCAGCTTCCTGGTTTGCCGGGCCCATTTCTTCGCCTGCTTAAATTTCAACTTGGCTTGGTGGTTCATTTCCTGGGCGGCCACCGCGCGCCGCCCGGATTCCCTGGCCTGGGCTTCGATCTTCTGAAATTCTTCGCGCGCCTTGGTCAGTACCGCGGCGGCCTGGGCTGAATTCATATAACGGTTCCTTTCGCCGATGGTTTCTCCACAATGGCTTGGCACCTGATCATGCTTCGATGCTAATCACAGCCGTGGCGCATATCAAGTTCATAAATCGGCGCTCCAGCCGAGTGATTATTCCTGATCCCCGCGTTCGAGAGACTTCACTCCGTGCGAGCGCAGGGTGCGGTTCACGCGTCGCACCAGGTCTCGCGGACTGAATGGTTTGGTGACATAATCTTCCGCGCCGGTGGCCAGGCCGATGACCCGGGACAGCTCGCTCTTCCACGCGGTAATGATAATGATCGGGATGGGCGCGGTGGAAGGCAGGCGATGCAGGATTTCTGAAACCGCCAGACCGTCCAGTTCCGGAAGCATCAGGTCCAGCAAAATCAAATCGGGCAGCGTGGCCCGCGCCTGGTTCAACGCTTCCAATCCGCTGGCCGCCGTAACGACCTCGTAGCCCTCGGCCTTCAGGTTGAAGGCGAGCAGTTCGACGATGTCCGGCTCATCGTCCACAATCAAAATCTTCTGCCGCACGCAATCTGTTATCACGCCGACGATACCGCAACAATAACGGGAGCGTTACAGTCAGGTTACAAATCGGATTTTCGGCCTGCCTGCGGTTTCAAAGCAAACAATTTTTTAGCCACGGATGGAACACGGATTCAACACGGACGGAAACTGTATCGGCTGGGCCGCCAAATGGAATTGCCGCAAGAGAACGCAAAGAACACAAGAGAAGAGTTTTTCTTTTGCGTTCTATGCGTTCCTTTGCGGCTAATCCGTGTTCCACCTGTGTCTGAAATTCCGCCCTGGATGTTGGAGCTTGGCGCTTGGAGCTTTTCCCTACGCCGCCGGCAACACCCGGCCCCGATGCCTTATGTCCTGCGCCTCGTATAAATAAACCACATCCTCGGCCACGTTGGCGGCGTGGTCGGCCACGCGTTCCAGGCTCTTGGAAATCACCATCAGGTTCAGGCAGCGGGTGATGGTGCTTGGCCGTTCCACCATGTAGCTGGAAAGTTCGCGGTGCAATTGCTTGTTCAGCAAATCCACTTCCTTGTCGCGCGGAATGATGGCGCGGGCCTTCTCGGGATCGCGGTTCACGAAGGAATCCAGCGCCTCCTTCAACATATCCAAAGCCATGTTCGCCATGCGCGGCAAATCCACGTATGGTTTGAGCTGCGGTTCGAGGCTCAGGTCCAGCGAGCGGCGCGCAATCGTGGTCGCCTCGTCCGAAACCCGCTCCAGATCGTGGGAAATTTTCATCGCCACCGTGATCATGCGCAGGTCGCTCGCCAGCGGCGCCTTGGACAAAAGCTGGATGGACAATTCATCCACCTCGATCTCCAACTGGTCCACGATCACGTCATCGGCCATCACGCGCCGGGCGAGATCGTCGTCGCGATCCACCAGCGCCTTGATCGCGCGCGTGACGGCGGCTTCGGCGTGGCTCGCCATGGTCAGCAGTTTTTCCTTTAGTTCGGCAAGCTCCATTTCAAATTGACCGGTCATTTCAGGCTACCCAACAATCTCGGCTTTCGCGCCGCAATGTCAACCAAATCGTCCGGTGACATAATCCTCCGTTTGTTTGCTGGCCGGGTTGGTGAAAATCCGTGTTGTCCGGTCGTATTCGATCAGTTCGCCCAGGTAAAAGAACGCCGTGTAATCGGATATCCGCGCCGCCTGCTGCATGTTATGCGTGACAATGACGATGGTGAATTCCTTCTTCAAACCGAGAATCAACTCCTCGATCTTCGCCGTCGCAATGGGGTCCAGCGCCGAAGCCGGCTCATCCATCAAAATGATTTCCGGGCGGATGGCAATGGCGCGCGCGATGCACAACCGCTGCTGCTGGCCGCCGGACAAGCCCAGCGCGCTCGTGTGCAGCCGATCCTTGATTTCCTCCCACAACGCCGCGCCGCGCAGGCTGCTTTCCACGATGCCGTCTATCTCCGACCGGCTCTTGATGCCATGCAACCGGAGCGCGTAGGCGATGTTTTCATGGATGGACTTGGGAAACGGGTTCGAGCGTTGGAACACCATCCCCACCCGTTTGCGCAACTCGATCACATCCACGTCGCGGCTGTTGATGTCATGTCCCGCGATGCGGATGGATCCTTCCTTGCGGACATTGTCAATCAAGTCGTTCATGCGATTGAAACACCGCAGCAAGGTGGATTTCCCGCAACCCGAAGGCCCGATGAACGCCGTGACCAGTTTCTCGCGGATTTGAAACGTGATGTTCTTCAACGCCTGCGCCTGGCCGTAATAAAGCGAGAGCTTCTCTGTCTCGATAAATGGCGCGGGTCCTGGAGTTGCCCCGCCGCTTGTCGGCGCGGGCCCCGGGATATTCACCGTGATTCGAGGTGTGGTCGTTTCAATCATAGCGCGCGTAATTTCTTCCGCATCCGCGAGCGAATCAGGATGGCAACAATATTCAAAGCGAAAGTCAACAATAGCAACACCACCACGGTCGCATAAAGAATCGGCTTGGTCTTGTCAATGTTGGGCGATTGCGTCGAGAGAATGAAAACGTGATAGCCCAGGTCCATGAACTGGTCATGCAGCGAATGCGGCAGGTCCGCCATGTAATACGCCGCGCCGGTGAACAGAATGGGCGCGACTTCACCCGCCGCGCGGCTCACCGCGAGGATGCCGCCGGTCATGATGCCGGGCATCGCCTGCGGCACCACGATGCGCAGGATGGTTTCCAATTTCGTGGCTCCCAGCGCGAGGCTGGCTTCGCGCAGACCCTGGGGAATGGCGCGCAACGATTCCTCGGTCGCGATGATCACCACCGGCAGCGTCATCACCGCCAGCGTCATCGAGGCCCACAGAATCGCCGGCTTGCCCCAGATGGGTTCGGGATTGTGCGGGTGCAGGAGAGAATCCGCGTGCTGGCCGACGAAATTGATGAAAAAGCCGAGACCGAACAAACCGAAAACAATCGAAGGCACACCCGCCAGGTTGTTCACCGCCCCGCGAATCACCCGCGTAAACACCGAATTGGCCTGCGCATATTCCGTCAGATAAATCGCCGTGATCACTCCCACGGGAATGACGAAAATTGACATCAGAATCACCCGCGCCGAGGTGCCGATGATCATCGGCAACACCCCGGCATGATTCACGTCGAAAATGTCCTCCTTCTCCATGCCGCCGAAAACAAAATGCCACGACAATCCCTCCCAGCCGTTGACGATCACATTCAGCAGAATGACCCCGAGCGTGGCTATAACTAAAAACGTCGCCAGGCCCGTCAACCCCGTGAAAAAGAAGGAGGTGAAATCAAACCGCGCGGCTTCAATTGAACGGGAGTTTTTCGCGTTCATCGTTTGCCTTCGAGTCGTTGTTTCAAGCGGTTGATGACGAGTTCCGCGGCCATGTTGGAAACGAAAGTCACCACGAAAAGCAGCGCGCCCAGCAGGAACAAAATCCGGTAATGCTGCCCGCCAAAAACCGTTTCCGCCAGTTCCGCCGCAATCGTCGTCGTCATGGTGCGCGTCGAATCAAAAATATTCCACGAGACAATGCTGGCGTTGCCGCTGGCCATGAGCACAATCATGGTTTCGCCAATGGCGCGGCCAAAGCCCAGCACCACGGCCGCGAAGACGCCCGGGATGGCGGCGGGCAGGACAATTTTCCAGGCCGACTGCCATTTCGACGAGCCGAGCGCCAGCGCCGCCTGGGTGTAACTTCGCGGCACGCTGGTCAGCGCGTCCTCGGCGATGGTGAACACCACCGGGATGATCGCCAGCCCCAGCGCAATGCCCGCCACGAATGCGTTCAGCCGCGATTGGTAGCCAAAGACTTTTTGTAAAACTGTCGCCATGACGATCAGCGCGAAGAAACCGAGCACGACCGAGGGGATGCCCGCGAGCAATTCGATGGCGGGCTTGAGCCACTCCCGCTTGCGGGGCGAGGTCAGTTGCGAAACGTAAATCGCCGCCCCCAAGGCCAGCGGCACGGAAAAAAGCAGCGCCACGACCGTGGCTTTCAAACTGCCGATCAGCAGGGGAACGATATTATATTTTTGAATTTGCGAAACGGGCTGCCAGATGAGTTTCGGCTCGCTGTAGCCGGTCCATTGATAAGGCAGCAAAAGGTAACGCCAGGAGGTTGTGTTCACGGCGGCGTCCTTGTCCGTGGAGGATTCCTTCGCATCCTCGACCTTCATTTCCATGAGGGTCTTCTTCGTTTCCTGGTCCATGGCGGCGAATTGCGCCGCAGTCAGCCCGAGATACGCCCGCAATTGCGCGGGGGCCAATTTATCCATGTCCGCGACCGGGATCACCTGCTGGACGGCGGCGCTGTTCATCTGCCCGAAAACAATCGGCAACGCCTCGCGCGCCACGAAAATGAAAATCAAGAAGACCATCACCATCGCGGACATGGAAACCAGCAGGATGCCTTTTTCCACGAGCCATTCGAGGGGACGGGCCTTGTGGCCGCGTTGCAGCCCCATCCAGCCGACGCTCCGGTTGCTAATGGCCGTTCTTTCCGTCATGGCATTTGAATTAAAATAGCGGATTCACCATGGGATGTCACCCCTCCTGACAGAAAAAACAAAGGCGAGTGGAGTCCAAATTTCTCGGGCCGGTAGAAATGCGGATTTTCTGGTCGCGGAGCGACCACGGATATTAGCCAGGCACAAGGTGCCTGGAGGAAGCAGGAAACCATCCCGTCCTGAAAGGACGGTGGAAAGGCGGAGAGGGAGGGGAATCCAGCGTCCCTTGCGGGACGCGGCTGATTTTTCCTGCTTTTACCAGCCACTTCGTGGCTGGCTAATTTCCGGCGGCCTTTCAGGCCGGGAAAATGATCCCTAACGAGACACATATATTTTCAAGCCAAATGGCCAAAGAAATTCGCTGATGGAAGAATTTTGTCTTGAACCGCTGCGATGATTGACTTCATGTCCCCTCCTGGAGAAATGGTCCGGGGTGAAAGCGGACTCTTTTATAAGCTAATTTTTCGCCAGGCCCGTCCGCAACTCCGTCGGCAGCGCGTAATAGCTCTCCGCCGTCACAATTTTCTGCCCCTCGTCGCTGCGAATCCATTCCAGGTAGGCGTGGACCTCGCCCTTGTCCAACGCCGGGTTCACATAATTATAAAGATAACGCCAGATCGGGTAAGTCCGATTAAGCACCGTTTCTTCGGTGGGCAGGATGGCCGGCGAGGCGTCATCCTTTTTAATACCCAGCGCCCGCGCGCCCTGCCCGTAGGCCGCGCCGCCGTAACCGATGCCGTGGACATCTTTATTGACCGCTTGCAGCAGCGCGGCTGTGCCGGGCATGGTCTGGGCCGTGGCCGAAAAATCCCTGCCCTTGAGCACGTGCTCCTTGAAAAATTCGTAAGTGCCGGAACTGTTTTCACGGCTGTAAATGGTGATCGGCGCATCATTGCCGCCCACCTCCTCCCAGTTCCGAATCTGGCCGGTGAAAATGCCCTCGAGCTGCGCGAGGCTCAATTCCTTCACCTTGTTCTCGTTGTTCACGTAAACCGAAAGACCGTCAACGGCCACCTTGTATTCGATGGGTACTTTGCCGAAGGCCATGATGCAGGCCTGTTTTTCCCGGGACTTGATCTGGCGGGAGGCGTCCGCGATGTCCGTGCCCTGATTCTGCAACGCCGCAAAACCCACCCCCGAACCGCCGCCCGTCACTTGAATCTTCACGTCCGGATGGGTGCTCCCGTAAACTTCGGCCCACTTCTTCGCGAGCAGCACCAGCGTGTCCGAGCCTTTGACCGTGATGTTGCCCGCCAGCGCTGGAATCGCCATGCCCAGCGCCAGCACGACCACTGCAAATTTGCCGAATATTTTTTCCATCGCCAGGTTGCGTTTAATATTAGTCGAAATGATCTTCTCTGTAAATTTATTCGCAAAATGTGGCGGCAGCGGGGCGGCGAGGTTACAATAAGGTTACGAGAAATGCCGCGATTGTTCGGTGTCCAGCCTTCAGCCGTCAGAATTCAATTCAACCACGGATGCACACGGATAAACACGGATTCGGATATGCCAAAAGGGAGTTTTGGCAAATGAAATTCTCTTCACTATCTGGTGCGGTTTGATGAATCTTCGGAAAGCTAGTTTTGCATGTTCGTATCCGTGTTAATTCGTGTTCATCCGTGGTTTAGATTGCATGGTTCCGGCTGAAGGCTGTCAGCCGCGAGAAACTCGGCGAAGCCGTGAGGATTCAGTTCAACCACGGATGGACGCGGATAAACACGGATTCAGCCATGCGAAAAAACCTTTTGGCAAATGGAAAACAATTCACCGTTTGAAGATCGAAGAAAACCAAAAAATTGTTTTCCTCATTCTTATCCGTGTCCATCCGTGTCCATCCGTGTCCATCCGTGTCCATCCGTGGTTGGTGATTGCTTTATTCGAATTCAACGCCCGAGCAAGACATCACTTGGTCATCGCCGGGCGGGGGCGCGGCAGGTGGAAGGCAAAAATGTCCGTTTGATGCCGGTGTCCGTCTTTGGCCGCGGGATGCCCCTCTTGATCGAACACGGGACTATCCAGACGATCCGAATGGGTCCCGGTTTTGATCTCCTCGACGAGATCGGCGACGCTCTGCAAAATGCGCGTGGGCTGATAGACGTAGTCGCACATATTTTCGAGCTTCGTCGAACCGCTCAATACGAGATAGGACAAAAACCCGGCTTCAACCGCGCCGCGGATGTCGGTTTCCATCGTGTCGCCGATCATCACCACATGCTCGGGTTCGTTCAGCGCCACTTCCGCGAGCTTGCGGCGCGCGCGCTGAAACATATAGCCGTTGGGTTTGCCGAGGTAATACGCCCGGCGACCGGTGCTGGCTTCGAGAAATGCCGTGGTTGCGCCCGCGCCGGGACGTGTCTTCTCACTGGAAACCGGGCACCAATTATCCGGATTGGTGGCCAGCAAACGCGCGCCGCGCTCGATGCACTCGTGCGCCTTGGACAACCGCTCCATTGTGGTCGTGCCTTCGCCGATGACGACGTAACGCGGGCGCACGGCATCATTGGCAATTTTCCGTTCGTGCAGGGCCGAGAGCAACCCGCCCTCGCCGATGGCGAAGACCGTGCAGGCCGGATCGTTTTCGCTCAGGAAATCGGCGGTGTTAAGCGCCGAGGTGTAGAAATGTTTCGCGGAAAGGCCGTGGACGCCCATGTGTTTCAACCGCACCGCCAGGTCTTCGGGCGTCGGCGCGGAATTGTTCGTGAGGAACAAAAACGGCACACCGGTGGCCAGCAACGCCTGCACAAAATCCGCCGCGCCGGGAATCAGGCGGTTTTCCCGGTAAATAACACCGTCCATGTCAATGAGGTATCCAGTTTTCATAGGAATGGGGAATTTATCCTTCGACGACTGCGGGAGGAACTTAACAGAGTCTGCGAGAAGTTCAACTAATTATTTCTGCGCGGCCAATTCGATGTGCAGCCTGCCTTATGCTGCGCCCCGACCAATTGCACCCAGCCACAATGCAGATTGACTATTTGAGGGGAGATGTTGAACTTAACAGTCAGCAATCTGACCTGACGCAGCATGTTTATAGATCAAATCAAAGTTTACGCCCGCGCCGGCCACGGCGGCAAAGGCTGTGTCGCGTTCCATCGCGAAGCCTACATTACCAAGGGCGGTCCCAGCGGCGGCAACGGCGGCCGCGGCGGCAATGTCATTCTCCAGGCCGACCATGACCTGAACAATCTCATCGCCCAATATTACGTCCCGCGCCTCATCGCGCAGATCGGCGAAGGCGGCATGAATAAAGGCATGGACGGCCACGCGGGCAAAGACCTGCTGGTCAAGGTCCCCTGCGGCACGCTGGTTTGGAAATTACCCTCCGCGCCGCCGGTTGAAGAGGAAATCGAAGGCGAGGAAAGCGATGAAGAATCCAAGCCGGTTTTGAGCGTTCAGAAACGCCCCGTCATCCGCCATTCCGGACGGGAACGCGCGCTGGAAATTGATCTCTCCAAAGAACCCGAGGCGCCCACGGGCACCGCGCCCACGAATGAAGGCGAGGAATTGGTCGCCGACCTGACCGTGGACGGACAGCAATATGTTCTTTGCAAAGGCGGTCGCGGCGGGTTGGGCAATCGCAATTTCGCCACCGCGCGCCATCAGACACCGCGCTTTGCGCAGCCGGGCGAACCGGGCGATGAAGGCGAGTTCCGCCTGGAATTGCGCTTGATAGCGGAAGTGGGTTTGGTGGGTTATCCCAACGCGGGAAAATCCACTTTGCTCACCGCTATTTCCCATGCGCGGCCCAGGATTGCGCCGTATCCCTTCACCACGCTGCACCCGCAAATCGGCATCGTGGAATACAAGGATTTTCACCGGCTGACCGTTTGCGACGTGCCGGGCTTGATCGAAGGCGCGCACAACAACGTGGGCCTGGGCTACGCGTTCTTGCGCCACATCAAGCGCTGCAAAGTCCTCGTGATCCTCCTCGACATGGCCGGCACCGATGGCCGCCATCCCTGGGACGATTACAAGCAACTGCTCAAGGAACTCGAATTATACGACCCCGCCATGCTCGAAAAACCGCGCCTCGTCGTGGCCAACAAGATTGACGAACCCGTGGCCGAGGAAAACCTGAAAATCTTCAAACGCAAAATCAAAAAAACGCCCGTCCTGCCCATCGCCGCGGCGTTTGATGAGGGGATTGAGAAGTTTAAAATGGTGATTCGTGAGGCGGTGGAAAATGCTTCCGCAAAATAGTGCAACTTCAATTGGTTTGTTTTGCCCTCCCTCATCCCGGCCTTCTCCCCAAGGAGAAGGAGACCCGTTCGCCGCGTTTTGAAATCTGAATACGCGTTAGCGCCTCATTTCTTTATCCCGGAGGGATAGCCGAGAATAGCCCGGTGTTTCAACGCCGGGACGTGGTTTTGACTTGCACAAGTCCCGATAGGGACGGCTGAATATCGCCGATGTCCCACATCAGTTCGTATCACCATTACGTATTCAGCACCAAGGAACGCCGGCCGCGGATTACGCCTGCGCTCCAAGAAAGACTCTGGCCATTCCTTGGCGGCATCGCGCGGAAAAATAAAATCACAGCCATCCAAATTGGCGGGGTGGAGGATCACGTTCACCTTCTGCTCTCGCTCCCGGCTACGGTGCCGATTGCCAAGGCGCTTCAACTGATCAAGGGGGGATCATCCAAATGGGTGCATGAGACTTTCCCGGAACACCGTCTCTTCAATTGGCAGGAAAAATATGGCGCGTTCAGCGTGAGCGCCTCGCAATTGGACAACGTCGTCAAATATATCAAGGAGCAGGAAACGCATCACCGTAAAATGAGTTTTCAGGAGGAGTTCCTGGAGTTATTGAAGAAGCATCGCATCGAATACGACGAGCGCTATTTGTGGGATTGAATTTCAGCCGTCCCTCTGGGACTCGAGCCTTGACACGGGGATCCCGGCGTTGAAACGCCGGGCTATTTTCGGATGTCCCTCCGGGACAAAGCCCATCTGCCGCAACGGTCCCAAAATGCGCCCATGCGAATTTATCTTCGCTGGAATTGGACAACTCAAATCTCCTGTGCAATAGTCAGGCTGTGCGTCAAGGAGCGTCACAGTCGGGACACCAAAAGTGTCCGCGAAGACCGGCCAAATATTTGCCGGCACACATCCCTATTAATCTCGAGAAAGCATTTGAAGCCACCGATGACGCAGATTTCACAGATGGGCATCGAAAAATTGAAATCGCCCTATTACCCCCTTCCAAATCTGTGCCATCTGTGAAATCTGTGGCCCAATAAAATAACCGATCAAAATGAGAAAACTACGCGCCGATGCCCGCTGGCACACGCTTAACCCCGAGCAACAAAAGAAAATCCAACAATGGCTGTTTGATGACCACTTGAGCTATCAAAAAACCCATGAACTGATGAAAGCCGAGCTGGGCATCACCTGCGCCCTCTCGACCATCGGGCCCATGTATCGTCGCCTCGCCGAATCGCGCGCAGATGATGTTTTCTTCAGCGCCCATGATCTGGCGGGGCAATTGGCCAATTCCGGCTTGGAAGTCGCCATGCTCCGTTCGGCCTCGGAAAAGTTGATCGCCGCGCGTCTGCTCCAGGTGCTTCACAAAGGCGGCACGGTCAAAGAAATCACCGCGCTCGCCCGAATCACACTCCAAACCGAATCGCGGGAAATCCGGCAGGAACAGCGCGATATAACGCTTGAACGCCTGAGACTCAGCGCTTTCCAATCGCGCGCCGGCGTTCGCGAGCGAGCCGAAACGGAAGCGAATTTAAGCGAATTTAAGCGAACTTATCCGACCAAAAACCGGGCTTTGCCGGGCTTAACCGGGCTATTCCGGGATAAAAAATAAAATGTTTTTTGCGCTTCATTTCGCGCTTTAAATTTCCTGGACACGAATCAAAGGTTATTGTGTGTGCTTGGCAAACGGTGGAATTCAGCTAACATCAGGTATGAGTAAAAAAGTAAGTGTGGTAATTGAAAAAGATGACGAAGGGTACTATGCCTATTGCCCGGAGCTTTCAGGTTGTCAGTCGCAGGGCGACACCTTTGAGGAAGTGCTCGCGAATATTCGCGAGGCCGCCGAGTTGTATTTGGAAACTTTGAGTGCGGAAGAAAGAACAGATTTATTAAGCCGCGAAATCATGACCACCTCACTGGAGGTTGCCGTTGCCTAGACCGCAGCGAATCAATGCCGTTGAAGCCGAAGCCTTGCCGCTTGAGAACGGCTTTCAATGGATCCGCTCGAAAGGCAGCCATCGTATTTATCAGCGTGGTGCAAATCGCGTCGTGGTTCCGTTTCATGGCGCGAAAATTCTTCACCCGAAAATCATAAAGCAAGTTTTTCAAGCCATCGAATCGGTCCCTTAATTTTATGCTTAAAGCCGGAATCGTCGGGCTGCCCAATGTGGGCAAGTCCACTTTGTTCAACGCCGTGACCCGCACCCGCAAGGCGGTCGCGGCCAATTATCCGTTTTGCACCATTGACCCGAACATCGGCATCGTCACCGTTCCGGACGCGCGGCTGGAGGTGCTGCAAAAAATCGCCAAGACCAATGTCGTCATCCCTGCGGCGGTGGAATTTGTGGACATCGCCGGCCTCGTGAAGGGCGCGTCGCAGGGCGAGGGTTTGGGCAATAAATTTCTCACCGTCATCCGCGAGGTGGACGCCATCGTGCAGGTCGTGCGCTGTTTTGAGGATCCGGATATTCACCATGTGGCCGGTTCGATTGATCCCGTGCGCGATATTGAAATCATCATCACGGAACTGGTCCTGTCCGATCTCGAAGCCGTCAAGAAGCGCCACGAAAAAGGCTCCAAGGACGCCAAGCGCGGCGACAAGGTGGCCATCGCCGAAGGCGAAGTCCTCGCGAAACTCGAACCGCATTTGAACGCCGGCAAGCCCGCCATCACGCTGGAACTGACGCCCGAGGAAAAAATCATCGCGCGCGGTTTCTACCTGCTCACGGACAAGCCGACCATTTTTGCCGCAAACGTGAAGGAATCCGATCTCGCCACGGCCGACTCGAACGCGCATGTGAATAAAGTGCGCGACTATGCCAAAATGCACATCGCGTGCGAGACAGTGGTCATCAGCGCGCAGATTGAAAGTGATTTGGTGGACCTCGCGCCGGAGGAGGCGAAGGAATTTTTGAAGGAACTGGGCGTGCAGGAATCCGGCATCGGCGCGCTGATTCGCAGCACGTATCATTTGCTGGGTTTGCGGACTTATTTCACGGCGGGCGAGAAGGAAGTCCGCGCCTGGACGATCCACGCCGGCGACACCGCGCCCAAGGCGGCGGGCGTGATTCACAGCGATTTCGAGCGCGGCTTCATCAAGGCCGAGACCGTGGCTTACGAAGACCTCGTGAAATGCGGCTCGGTGGCCGCCGCGCGCGAGAAAGGGCTTTATCGCATGGAAGGCAAGGAATACGTCGTGAAGGACGGGGATGTGCTGCTGTTCAAGTTTAATGTGTGACGGTGCCGGTTGTTGGACAAAATCAATACACGAATTATTGTAAACAGGAATTCCAAAATCGAAAATGCCATGGCTAACGAAAATCTAAAGAAGCCCGGCGCGCCGGGGATGGATTTGGGCGATTTCACCCCGGCGCAAAACCAGGCGCTGCTTGATCTGCTGGTGCTGGCGATGTATCAGGACGGCAACCTGGCGCAAGCCGAGCAGGCCCGCCTGCAACAACTCCTCACCGCCATGGGGTTCGCGTCCGATTATGATCGCAACCGCGAACTGGACGCCGCGGTCACCCGCGTGCGCCGCCAGGCGCGGACGCCTTCAGATGTCAAAATTTGCGTCGGCAAACTGTCCGGGAATTTCACGACTCGCGAACAGCAGCAGCGGGTCTTTATTCTGCTGAACGAACTCACCGCCGTGGATGGCCGCGTCTCTGCCGAAGAAAACAAATTTCTCTCCTCCATCAAAACCACCTTCAAAATGTGACGATCAATCCACCCGCGCCCTGACGATGAACCTGCCTGCGTTCAAGTCCCCTTGTCGGACGAGGATTTGGAAATGTCCCAATTTGAATTTGCTATTTGCCAAAAAGCCACGCCTTGATTATTTCGACCAGGATGAGTGTAACAAGAAACAAACTCAGTCTATGAAACCACGGTGGCTTTGCTTTGTAAAACCAGCTCATTTCCGACTTTATTCTGTCGGGGGTTTTACCCGGCTGAAAAAGCCCTTGATCTGGTTGAAGAAGGAAACGCCGGAAAGGATCTTGGAAATGAAGCCGCTTTTTTCGCCGATGTTCTTTTTTGCCGCCAGCAGCCCGGCCAGCGAAGCCCCGAGGCTGACGGCCAGGGAAGAAACCCCGACGATGGCAAACCGCCGCTTAAGCTGCGCGCCGGACTCCTGCAGCACAGAGAACTGGAGTTTCAACGTCCGCCGATGAACGTCGCTTTGCGCCAGCAGGAGCTTCTTGCGCCCTGCAATTTCTTTTATGGGGAGGATTCGAACCATTCGCGGTCTTTTTTCATTTCATCAATCGAGCCCGAGAACGGCGGCGGCGAGTTCTTCAGCAGTGACTTGAGATTCAGCAGCGCCAGGATGGCGCCGCCAAGATAAAGCAGGCAAAAACCGGCGCACGCCCAAATTCTCATCTCCACGGGAAACAGCAGAATGATGAACGCCGTAAATACCACGAGAAACATCAGCCCCAGTGCCCCCACGGCCATCGCCCAGATCAGCAGTTCAGCGAAGTGCGTCCTTTCCTCCTCCAATTCGAGCAGGAAAAGTTCGCCCCGGTTGTGCAGGGACGACAGGCACGTGGCCGCCAGCATTTTGGCCTGGCTCAAAAAACCGGCTGGGCTGGGCTCGGATTCCACAGGTCTATTTGCGATTCACCAGGACGCCGATGAGCAGCCCCACGCCAAAGGCGATGCCGATGGATTGGTATGGATGCTCGCGGATCACTTTGTCGGTTGCCTTGGCGCCCGCCACGGTTTTTTCCTGCAATTTGCGGGCGGTTTCCTTGGCGGAAGCGAGCGCAGCCGAGAGCTTGGCGCGCGCCGCGACACTTTTTTCACCCAATTCCCCGGCCCCGGCACGGAGCACTTCCTCGCCATCCTGCACCACCTGGCGCAAGTCCTGGAGCAATTTTTGCGTGGAATCCTTGAATTCACTTTCCGAATGGTTATCCATAATTTTAATTTGTTTTAGTTGTTTGAAATGTCCCGAATGAGCGGACCAACCCGATATTTGCCCGCTGAACGTGGAAATGTTCGTTGACCCTAATCATCTTACCCACACTCTAACCGAAGCTGCGGCGTCGCGCAAATGCTAAAGCATCAATCGCATGCCCTTTTTTCAAGCCGCATTCAATAGTTGCCAAGCCCGGCCAAAAACCGCTAAAAGAGGCCGATATGTCCACGGTTGCCGAACAACTGCTCCTGGCGCGCAAAGCCCAAAACCTTTCCGTCAACGAGGTCGCGGAGATCACCAAAATCCGCGGCGACCATATCCGCGCCCTCGAGGAGGGAAATTTCGACTCCTTTTCCGCGCCCGTTTACATCCGTGGTTTCGTCCGCACTTATTCGACCTTGCTGAAGCTCGACGTCCCCAAAGTCATGGCCACGCTCGACGGCGAACTCGGCCAGACCGAAAAATTCCGCGAGCCGCCGCCCCTCAGCGACCAGAAACGCGGCGTCCTGGACTTCCTCACACTCCAACTTTCCAAACTCAACTGGCGCGCCGCCGTCATCATTGCAATTGTCGCCGCCGTCATTTTAGTCGCTGGCTCCAGCCTGCTATTCTGGCGGCATCATCACACCGCCGACCCGCTGGCCAATCTCGGCACCGGTGTTTATCAACCCGCGCAATCCGGCGAGACCGCGCCGCTGCCCAATACCGCGCATCACTGAACCAAGTTCGGTGTCCAGCCTTTAGGCTGTCTGGTGCTCGGAGCACGCTAAAGCGTGGACACCAAGCAAAACCGGCGCCTTCACGCGCCTTCACAAATCCTGCAAATAGAATTGCCGGTTGCGCCAGAGATACAACGCCCCCGACACCATCGTCAGTGCCACCGCGAGCCAGACAGAAATTTGCACGACCCACAAAACCCATGCGCGTCCCAGCAATGGGAATTCAAATATCGCCCGCCCTGCCGGGCCCCATTCCCCGCAACTATGCGCCACCAGCACGGAGATGATGGCCACAATCTGCGAAATCGTCTTGTGCTTCCCGTAACCCTCCGCCGCCAGCACCATGTTCTTCGACGCCGCCAGCAGGCGCAGCCCCGTAATGGCCAGTTCCCGCGCCACGATGACCACCGCCATCCACGCCGGCAGCCAGCGCAAGCCCACAAACGCGATGAACACAGAGCATACGAGTATCTTGTCCGCCAGCGGGTCCATCAAAATCCCGAAGTTCGTGATCAACTTGTGTTGTCGCGCCAGTTTGCCGTCAAAATAATCCGTCAAACTCGCCGCGCTGAACAACAACAACGCCGCCGTCATCTGCAAATAAAATTCCACCGGCCAGAACATGACCACCAGCAACGCCAGCGTCAGCGCGAATCTCGAAACCGTGAGTTGGTTGGGCAGATTCATTCAACCCTTCGCCAACGGCTCGGCAATCAAATCGTAATCCGTGTGCCCGATGATTTTCACGCGCGCAAATTCGCCGAACGGCAAATGGCCGCGAACATATACGCGGCCATCAATATCCGGCGCGTCCGCCTCGCCGCGCGCCACCAGATACCGGCCCTTGAGCTGGGCCGCGTGCGCATCGCGGCCGCGAATCAGCCCGTGCTCCCACGAACTGATGTTCGCCTTCCGCAATTCCTTCGCGCTCGCCTCGGTCTCCACGAGCACCTTCCACTCGCGGCCCACAAAAGATTCCGCCACCTCGCGCGCCACTTTCATCTGCGCGGCCATCGCCTGTTCACGGCGCTTCTTTTTAAGTTGGTCGGCAATCTGCCCGGCCATCTGGCCCGCCCGCGTGCCCTCCTCCTGCGAATATTCAAAAACTCCCAGCCGCTCAAATTTGGTGTCGCGAATAAAATCCAGCAGCGTCTGAAAATATTCCTCCGTCTCGCCTGGAAATCCCACGATGAAGGTTGTCCGCAGCGCAATGCCCGGAATGCCCGCCCGGATTTTCGCGATCAAATCCACGATGTATTGCTGCGTGGTTTCTCGCCGCATCCGTTCGAGCATGTTTTCGTGAATGTGCTGCAGCGGCATGTCCACATAACGCGCCACTTTCGGGCATTCGGCAATGGCGCGAATCAAATCATCCGTCCAATGCGCCGGATGCGTGTAGAGCAAACGAATCCAGAAATCCCCGGGCAACGCGTTCAATTCCCGCAGCAACGCCGCCAGCGTGGCGGCATTTGCCGGCAGCGCCTGCGCCGCCGAATTGAATTTCTCCGGCGACGCGATATTGCGGCTGTGGTTCTCCCGCAGATCAAGTCCGTAATACGTCGAGTCCTGGGAAATCAAATTCAGTTCCTTCACGCCGTCGGCGATCAATTGCCGCGCTTCCTGCACGATGTCCGCCGGCTGGCGGCTGCGATGCGAGCCGCGCATGCGCGGGATGATGCAAAAACTGCACGGATGATTGCATCCCTCCGCAATCTTCACGTAAGCGAAATGCCGCGGCGTGAGCCGGAAACGCGGCGTGGCAAAATCCGGGATGAACACCGGGCGTGCATTGACGTTTATCAACGGCTCGGCGGGCGTCGTGCCAATCACCGTTTTGGTCGCGCCAAATTTCTTCGTCCCGCGAAGGCTCTTGCCTTCCTCATGCTCCGAATGCCCGCGTCCCTTATCCAGTTCCGCAAATTTTCCAATAACGGCCGCCTTCTTCTCCCCAACTTTAAACTTTAAACCTTTAACCTTAAACTTTTCGATGCGTTGCGCCCGATGTTCCATCGCCTGCCGGACGATGTCGCCAACCTCGGCGACCTGGTCAATGCCCATGAACGCGTCCACCTCCGGCAACAATTTCGGCAATTCCTCGCGAAACCGTTGCGGCAAACAGCCCGACACAATCAATCCCTGACCGCGATTTTGCGCGTCCCGTAATTCCGCCGATTGAAGGATCGCATCCACACTTTCCTCCTGCGCCGAATCAATGAACGAGCAGGTATTCACAATCACCACATCGGCCAGCGCGGCGTCATTGGTGATTTCCACGCCGCCCTTCATCAGCGAGCCGAGCATGATTTCGGCGTCCACGAGATTCTTGGCGCAACCGAGGGAAATCAGGCCCACACGGACACGGCGTTTAACATTGTCGCTGCTGCTATTCATTCAAACGAACAAAGTAGCGGATGACCCCGTGTTGGCGCAACCCCAAGTTCGGCGAAACCATTCTTCGCAATCAGTGTTGATGAGAGAGACGGTGGATTTCTTCAACCTGAAAAATGCCGATCACAAAATGCGCTTCAACAAAAAACCATGCAACTCCGGCACGCTCCATGGGGGTTTGCTCGCTCTGCTTTTGGCTGGTGTTATTATAATCGGAATATTTGCGATACCGAATTCTGTTCGTCACACTCGTTCGCCGTCCCTCGCCTGCATCAGCAATCTCCGCCAAATAGATGGCGCCAAACAGACTTGGGCACTAAAAAACAAAGCTGATTCAAATGCAACTCCTACGTGGGATAATATTCAACCCTATTTGGGTTGTGGGAAAGCGGAGCCGCTTCCAAAATGCCCACAAGGGGGCATTTATACTCTCGGAAATCTTCAGACCGCACCAAAATGTTCCATCAAGGGTCACGCGCTGGATTAGTGCAACCGCTATGCGTGAGATTTGTCGGAAGAGTAGGAATCTTAATTCAAATTGGAAACTCGCTCGACATTCCAAGGCGTTGATTCAACATTACCGGCATGCTTGAATTGGAAGCCGCTCTTCACCGCATCCTCGCCGCGATGCCCCCGGCGCAACCGGAACGCCTCAGTCTTCACCAGGCGCATCGCCGCTTTCTGGCGGAGCGGATTGTTTCCCCACTCGAGCTGCCCGGATTCGATAATTCCGCCATGGATGGCTACGCCGTTCGCGCGGAGGATTTGTGGAAAGCGACCTCCACTTCGCCCGTCGCCTTGCACGTGAAGGGCCGCGTCGCGGCCGGGGAAATATTTTCCGGCGAAGTCACGACTGGGTCGTGTGTGCGCCTTTTTACCGGCTCGCCGGTGCCGCGCGGCGCGGACGCCGTCGTCATGCAGGAAGACACCCGGGCTGATCCCGGCCAACCGGGCACGATCTGGTTTCTTGATTCCATCAAACCCTGGGAGAACATTCGTTTTCGCGGCGAAGACTTGAAGAGCGGCGCGGTATTGGGAGACATGGGCACGGAGCTTACGGCAGGTCGCCTGAGTCTGCTCAACGCGGTTGGACTGACCCACCTGAACGCCGGACGGCAGCCCCTCACCGGTGTGCTCGTCACCGGCTCGGAATTGGTTGAAGCCGGGCAACCGCGCACACCGGGCAAAATTTATGAAAGCAACCGTCTTGGTTTGGCCACGTTGATTTCCGAGGCTGGCGCGATTCAGAAAATGTTTCCGCTGGTCAAAGACACGCTGGCGGACACCCGCGCCGCGCTGGAAATGGCGTTTGCCGAATGCGATGTCGTGGTGAGTTCGGGAGGAGTTTCCGTTGGCGAATTGGATTTCATCAAGAGCGCCTTCGAGCAAATGGGCGGGGAACTTGAATTTTGGAAAGTGGCCATCCGGCCCGGGCGTCCGTTTGTTTTTGGCCGATGTGGAACCAAATTTCTTTTCGGCCTGCCGGGAAATCCGGTTTCCGCTTTTGTCACTTTCCTATTGTTGGTGCGTCCTGCTCTTTTGCGCTGGCAGGGCGCGACGACGGTATCCCTACCTGTTCAACACGGCGTCCTGGCTGAAGCGCTTTCAAATCCCGATGATCGTCGGCACTTCATGCGAGTCGTGATTGATCCCTCCGGAAAAGTTCGCTCGGCGGGAGCGCAGGCTTCGCATCTGCTTTCTTCCCTGGCAATCGCGAATGGTTTGTTGGATTTGCCTCCGCGCACCGCATTGGCCTTCGGAGCCAGCGTGCCGGTGCTGCGATGGTCGTGACCCGAATCGCGCAAGGACCCTGGAAAAGTCAGCCGTCGCCTAGTACTTCGGTTTCGGCATGTGACTGCCGAAAGGATCGAGCATCTGCTGTATGGTCTGCGGCGGCTTCGCCGGGGGCGAGTAGGGGGCCGGATTTGGCAGACCGAGGGCGGCGGCGGTTGGATCGTCATCAACGTGGGTATGGAGCGCGGTCCTCGTCGGATCAATTATCCCAAGCATGGGACTGATGCTGCTACGATAAGGCTCATTGATTGCCGCGCGGCGCGCGACTTCTCCCGGAGTAGTCGCTTCCAGGCCGCCGGAAAACCCGTTCACCGTTTGATTGGGGTCCAACATCCTGCGGAATTCCAAGAACCGCTTTTGTTGTGACGCCTGGAGTCCATCAGCGTCAGTGACAGCGGACTGGTTGTCTTCGGGATTGGCTACAATCGTATCCGGCCCGCCGGAGAACAAAAGTTTCGTGAATTGGTCGCTGGACGGAAACGACCGCGTCAGCGCCTGCAAACCGTTGGTGCCGGAATATTGTTTCATGCCGGTCGGATCGTACTCTTGCCCCGGCTTGTTTTTGTCTCCGGACATCTTCTCGCCCGAGTTTTCGTAGAATTTTTGGATTAGCGACGTGCTCAACTTGTCCAGGCCATTGCCCTCGGACTGTTTGACGCCCAACATGTCTTCCGCGGTGGGCTCGGGATAGAGGTCCTTGAAATCCGCGAAAGCCCAGTTCTTGCGTTGGTCCATCAATTCGCGCGCGTGCCGGCTCAACTGCGGGCGGGGTGCTTGAGGCAGCGATAGCACCCCTTGCATCGAGTCCACGGAGTTAAGCGAATTCGCCAGCGACCCGAACAAATCCTCCTGCACCTGCCTGAAACTGCTCGGGGTGGGATTCAACCGCTCAAGTCCGGGATTCAAACTATCAATGAGATTCGAGGTGCCGAGCGGACTGGACGGTTCGGAAAGGTGAATCGGCGCATCCTTGGTCTTAGCCTCGGATTGCGCCTGGGCCGTGGCCGCAGCGAGACCCGCCGCCGCCAGAATGGCCAGCATCAACCTGCCACGAGACTGTAAATACGAAACACGCATCAGCAATCGGAGACTGTATCTAAAATGGGCCATTAAGTCAAAGCGCAAATCATTTAGTTTTGGGACAGTTTTATCAGGCGGGCGTTCAACCTCCATATTCTTTCTGCTTAACTACTTAGCCGGACCGCTTCGGTTCAACCACGGATGGGCACAGATGAACACGGATTCAGAATCGCCACCGTAGCGTTTTGGCTGCTGGCGAACGAATCACTATCCAGCGCGGTTCAAGGAAAATTCGGAAATATGTTTTCCCCCTTTCCTATCCGTGTTAATCCGTGTTCATCCGTGGTTATGATGGCATTATTCCGGCTTAGGCTTCTATTCCGGCTGGCTCATTCCTCTGGCCGACATCCGCGCAAACCCCGCGTTTGGCTGTGGCCACAAAATTCAGCATCAGCCGGGCTGCCGGGCCTTTGAATTCCTTTTGCCCCTGCGCCACGGTCGCGCGCAGGTTTTTCCCGCTGCGAAACAGGAGATGATACAGGCGCTTCAATTCCAGGCGTTCCTCGGCCGGGAATCCCGCCCGGCGCAGGCCGATCACATTGAGTCCGCAAATCCCGTTTCCCCCTCGCGCAATTGTATATGGCGGCAGGTCCTTGCTGATGGCCGAGCCGCCCTGCATCAAGGCCAGCGTGCCGACCCGCACAAATTGATGCACGAGACAATTTCCCGAAAGAAACGCCCGGTCGCCAATTGTCACGTGGCCGCCGAGCAACGCGCCATTCGCCATAATCACATGATCGCCGACGACGCAGTTATGACCGACATGGCTGTTCACCATCAGCAGGCAGTGCGAGCCGATTACTGTTTCCTCCGCTGGCTTCGTGGAGCGATGCACCGTGACCTGTTCGCGAAACACATTATGCTCGCCGATCCGCAATCGCGTCGGCTCGCCCTGGTATTTCAAATCCTGCGGCGCATCCCCGATCACGCAGCCGGCATGGAACTGGTTATGCGCGCCGATGCTCGTCATTCCTGTCAGTTGGACATACGGACCGACGACGCAATGCGGCCCCAACTCCACCCCTTCATCAATGATCGCGTAAGGCCCAACGCTCGCCGTCGCATCCACCTTGGCTTGGGGATGGATAATGGCCGTGGGATGAATCAGGGACGGCGACATGCTAATTCAGCTCCTTCGGGGTTGATAATTTCCATGATTTCGCAAAGCTCATTTTCCAAAGACAAGTTCACCTCCCATTGTTCAGGATTGCGGGGGATAGTATAGCAAAATTTACGTTGGCAATGCGCTTCGGCACGCAAAGGGGAGTAAGCGACGGTAAAGTGTCCATATCCGAAACCAACCACAACCTGTGGTGGTATGATAATTTCACAACCACAATTTTCCGACGGTAGCCATTTTATTTAGAGGACATTTTTCCGCTACATTCGGCACCAAATGGGGCTTTGATTTTCTCTTCGCCGAAACGCCAAGTACGCGACGACGAATCACACCCGCCCAGCTTGTCCCGCCATAGCTCTTAGCGACGGCGGAGATGTCAAAGAACCAACCTCCTCTGCGAGTTGGAACTTAGCACACAATCTTCATCGCGCAATGAGGACCGCGCTAAATTCCTGCAGCAATCCGCAGCCATAAGGGGTTGGACGGAAGCAGAGTTGCCCACCCGGCCCAAAGGTGATAAGTGATAAGCAGAAGGCCGAGATGGCCAGGAGATTGCGCGGCGAAACGACCATGACCCTTAACTGGATCGCCCAGCATCTGGCCATGGGAAGTTGGGCCAACGTATCCAACCTCCTCGCGAGCAAAGCCCGCGCGAACCGCAAATGAAAACCAATGAAAGTGTCAAAAGTGAAAACCGACCCCTTTACGACCCCTTTACAAATGTTTTACCGCCTCACGCAATAGGATTCTGAGATTGTGGCCAAAGATTTCACAGAGAGCACAGATTCGGAAATGGTCCGGCTTGATGCTTGTCTCCTATCTCATTGCAGGAACATGGCCTACGCGGTCAACTTGAACACGAAATGAAAATATGTCATTATTCAGTCCCGACCCCTTTACGACCCCTTTAGGGAATGTTTGCTAAACCTTGTTGTTGCCCAACCGTTAAAATCATTGAAATCAACTTGTTGCCTAGTAAGGACGAAGTAACGATAGCGACTTACAACCAGAATGGATCCACAAGCACGACAACTACAACTGTCAGCGTTGTCCAGTAAAGTCAATGAAACATCAGGAAAATAGTATCTTCAGTTGTAAGAAGTGGCTTTGGAGTGCGCGAGTTATTTTGGTTGGTGTTCTTTTTATAGGTGTGTACTTTCTAAGTGCCCCGTTAATTCTACCCATGGTCTATGACACGCAATTTGGCAGAATAGTCTATAAACCTGTGCTCTATTCTCTACGAAAGGACTGGTGTGGACGCGATATTGTTGATTGGTATTGCTATAATGTATGCAAAATGTCTCTGTTAATTCCAAGGGAACCGAGCGGTCCTGATTAAGCGGCCTAACGCGTAATAGACGGCAACCACAGCCATCCCACAGGAAATGCGGGAATTTGGCAGATCACGTTTTGGAAAAGCCAGTTTTTATTCAGTTTTGTGAACTCTATCATAGAGCAAAACTGAAAAAACACTTAAAGTAAAGGGGTCAGGCATACATAATGGCATATTTGACGACGTAACCGCTACGAAACAGAGAGTTTCAAATAGCACCAGCCACACCTTTGTAAAGTAGTAAGCGTCCCTCGTAGTGCCTCTTCGCGAAGGATGCCCTGCTGGACAGGCGTGATGCTTATCTCCTATGCCATTGGCGCAGCGTGGCCGACGCGGTCAGCTTGAACCCAAAATGAAAATATGTCATTATGCACTCCTGACCCCTTTATGATGCTTGTCTCCTATGTCATTGCAGGAACATGGCCTACGCGGTCAACTTGAACACGAAATGAAAATATGTCATTATTCAGTCCCGACCCCTTTATGCTGCGGCGCACCAATTTGGTCGCGCTTGATCCCGCGGTTCTCGCGACTGCGCTTTATGGCTACGACGCGGCATCCAGACTGTCCACGGTTTCCGATGGCACAAATTCGGCAACGTATTCCTACCTTGCGAATTCGCCTTTAGTGGGCAATATTGTATTCCAGCAAAGCACCACGACGCGCATGACGACGACACGGAATTATGACAATCTGAACCGGCTGACCAGCGTCAG
>Ga0182013_10001188_pt1 | contig 35847 bp, 33 predicted proteins | sample 612S2MmetaG_FD_120487 | JGI IMG/M metagenome (GOLD analysis project Ga0182013, IMG submission 120487) | Permafrost microbial communities from Stordalen Mire, Sweden - 612S2M metaG | ecosystem: Environmental > Terrestrial > Soil > Wetlands > Permafrost | place: Sweden: Stordalen | collected... | reverse complement strand
GCGGGTGGCTTGCTGATGTGGGGCTACAGCTACGACAACAGCAGTGTTCACGACCAGCTGGCCCAGCAGCAGATCTTCTTCCCGCCGAAGTCCGCTTTCGCGACCGCCAAGGCAGGTACCGAGATCACGCCCGCGATGATTCCCTACCTCGAGAAGTACGCCGGCCAGCAATTGGTTACCGGTCCGCAGGCCGCGGCCTACGCCGACCACTTCATCGCGATCCACCTCTCCGAGATGCCCTACGGGGGGATCTACTCAAAGATCAGCGCTGCCGCCAAAGCGGAACCGACCAACACCAAACTCGCCGCGCTCGAGACGACCTCCTTCCAGGGCACCACGCTCCGCGGCCTTCTTCTGGAGGCCTATGGCTTCTCGAAGATCGGCACGATCATGCTGATCGGCGCGATCGCGTCGTTCGTCCTCGCCCTGGTGATGCTCGGGCTCGTGATCCTCGGCTTGCGCCACGCGCGCAACACCCCTGCGGAGGAGGAGCTGCTCCTGCACAAACCCGTGAAGGAGCCGACGGGAGCGCCCGTATGAACCCGCTGCGCGGATTGACCCGACGGCACCCCAACCTTTCCGCCGCGAGAGATCGGAGATCCTCATGAAAGCGCTCGTTTACCACGGCCCCGGCCAACGCAGTTGGGATGACGTACCTGACCCGACGATCATCGAACCGACGGACATCGTGGTCCGAATCGACGCCTCAACGATCTGCGGTTCCGACATCCACATCCTCAAGGGGGACGTTCCAGAGACGAAGCCGGGGACGGTCCTCGGCCATGAGGCTGTCGGGACCGTCGAAGCGATCGGCGCCGGCGTCGGCACGGTGGACGTGGGCGACCGCGTGCTGCTCTCATGCGTCAGCGCCTGCGGGCGCTGCCGCTACTGCAAGGAAGGCCGCTACGGGCAGTGCCTCGGCGGCGGCGGCTGGATCTTCGGCCACCTGACAGACGGGTTGCAGGCCGAATTTGCGCGCGTCCCGTTTGCCGACAATTCGGTCTTCAAGGTCCCTGAGGGACTCACCGACGAGCAGGTCCTCTTCCTCGCCGACATCCTGCCAACCGCATACGAGGTTGGCGTGCTGAACGCCAGAATCTCACCGGGCGACGTCGTGGCGATCGTCGGCGCGGGGCCGGTGGGCCTGGCAGCGATGCTCACGGCGCAGCTCTACACGCCTGGCCGGATCGTGGCAATCGACCTTGACGACGGCCGCCTGAAGAGCGCGAAGAAGTTCGGGGCCGACACTACGATCAACAACGGCCGCGAGGACGCTCTGGCGCTGGTCATGGAGCTCACCGGCGGGCTCGGCGCCGATGCCGCGCTCGAGGCGGTCGGCTTGCCCGAGACCTTCGAGCTGGCGTGCCAGCTGATCCGTCCCGGGGGTCACGTCGCCAACATCGGCGTACACGGCCACTCCGCCGACCTGCACCTCGAGACGCTGTGGGAACGTGACGTCACAATCACGACAGGACTCGTCGACACCCGCACGATCCCGCGGCTGATGAAGCTCGTCTCCGACGGCCGGCTCGATCCGACCATCTTTGCCACGCACCACTTCGCCCTCAACGACACCATGAGTGCATACGACACGTTCGCCGACGCAGCGAACACAAACGCGCTCAAGGTCGTGCTTGAAGGAAGCGCAGCCTCAAGCGCACGGGAGCCGGCCCTCGCCGCCTCCGCGGCGCGCTGATCAGCCTGCGGGCGGGAGCGGACCCGGCTGCACCCCCCCCGGGAGCTAGGGCTTGCTGTCGGGCGTCGAGAGCTTTGCGGCTTGGCGCTGTTCGTCGACTGGTCATCGACGTCGAACCGGCGGTGGTCGCGCGCGAAGTCACGGGCGCAGAGCACGGCTAGGACTAGGGGCCGATTGCGCGGCCTGGGCGTCTACCCGAGGCCGCTGACGGCAACGGGCGTCGTTGAACTCGTTGTGGTTCCGTTCCCGAGTTCGCCAGCTGCGCCGTCGCCCCAGCACTCAACGCCTTCAGCGCTCGTCAGCGCACATGTGTGAGCGTAGGCGGCATGCCCAATGGGTCCGGTTGGACTCGCCCTTTTACGCGCGCTGGCGGGTCGCGATAACCGGACCCCGGACGCTGGTGCCCCGAATGCCGGCGGCGGACCCGAGGCAACTGGTTTGGCGCTCATCTTGACCGTCTTGCTGGCGCCGGTCGCGCCCGCCTGGAGATTCGCCCCGATGGACAGGAGAACGACGCCGAGGACCGCAACGCCGTCTGAGCTGCGCGTACGTTGCCCCGCCACCACCGCAAGGTCCGACGCAGCGTGGAGAGCGCCGTCTCGGGCTCTCGGGGCGAGACGCCCGCTTCGCCTTGGCGGTGCTCGGGAGGCCTTGCCGCTCCAGATGCGTCTTGGTAGTTTGACCGCGGGTTTTCGGCGCTAACCGGTTCAGGGCGAGTCCCGGGCCATTGGGGGAGGGAGTCTAAATGAGGCTTCGCACTTGTCTCGTCGGTTCGGGTGCTCTGCTCGCGCTGTTGGCCGTGGGGGCGGTGGGGTTCAGCGCGACCGCGTTCGCGGCGCGGCCCCCCATCGAGGGCGGCACGGTCGCAAACGAAGGGCAGTTCCCCTGGATGGCGTGGATCGACACCAACCACGCGTTCGAACCCGGCGAAACGGCAGGGGGGATTGCGTGCTCCGGCACTGTGGTCGCGCCGACGGTGATCCTCACGGCGGGCCACTGCACGGTGGGATATGCCGCGGGCCAATACACGGTGACAACCGGGGCCGTCGACAGGAAGCTGGGTGTCAAGAGCGCGGTGTCGAAGGTGATCACGTATCCGGGCTTCAAACCGGAAGGAGGCAGCTGCAATCCCGTCTGCGGCCACGACGCGGGGCTGTTGGTGCTCGCCAAACCGATCAGCTCGCCCGGCATCGAGTTGGCGACTTCGCCGACCGACGAAAAGCTGCTTGCCGCGGGGGCGCAGGCGTTCGAGGCAGGCTGGGGTCTCACGAGCCCCAGCGGCAGCGAAATACCCGAAGACCTGAGATGGACGGAAACGACGGTCAAGTGCGTCGGGGTCGCGGCATGCAACGACCCGACCGTCGAATTCTCGATCGAGACCGAAAGCCCCTTCGCGAAAGGTGCGTGCGAGGGCGACAGCGGGGGCCCGCTCTGGTCAGAAACGATCAAAGGCCCGGTTGAGATCGGGCTGACGGCCCGCGGCCGGGCGTGCAACCCGACCGTTTCCACGAGGATCGATGAAATCGAGCCTTGGATAGAGGCACAGATCGCCGCGATCGCTGCTCCGCCGAAAGCGTCGATTAGTGCTCCGGCCAGTGGTGGCGTCTACGCGCTGAACTCAACAGTGGGCAGCGCGTTCTCGTGCACCGAGGGCGCGAACGGACCTGGCATCGAATCATGCATCGACTCGAATGGTGGCTCTGGGACGTCCGGGAAGCTGAACACCTCCTCCTTGGGCAAACACACGTACACCGTGACTGCGAAAAGTATCGACGGGCTGACCGGCACGGCTCAGATCAGCTACTCGGTCGCTGGCGCGCCTACTGCCTCGATCAGCTCCCCGCCCGCCGGCGGCATTTACACCGTGGGCCAATCCGTGCCGACGAGCTTCTCGTGCGCTGAAGGTGCCGAAGGCTCCGGAATCGAATCATGCATCGACTCGAACGGTGGGTCTGGGACGTCCGGGACGTTGAACACCTCCGCCGTGGGTAAGCACCTCTACACCGTGACCGCGAAAAGCACGGACGGGCTGACCGACACCGCCTCCCTCTATTACAGGGTCGTCGAGGCGCTCTGCACGGCGGACGCTGGGACGGTGACGCTCTCGCCGGGCCTGACCGACACTGCGGCAGTTCAGACGTTGAAGATCAAAGGGACGCTGTCGGGTTGCCGCGGCGAGAGCTTCACCGCCGTGTCCTACACCGCGACCCTGAAAACAGCTGGACCGGTGGCGTGCTCGGTCCTCTCGGGCGAAGGCGAAGGCGAACTAGCGTCCGGAGCCGCGAAGTTCACGTGGATACCGAAAGCCAAGACGTCCGGCGGGACGCTCAGCCTGCCGCTGAGCGAAAGCCCGTACATCTACCTGGACGGTGGGCTGACGAGTGGGGCGTACTCGCCGCTGTCGCTCTTTGGACCCTTGCGCGAGAAGTTCACAGGCAGCGCAACGTGCGGGGTCGTCGAAGGCAAGAAGAAGCCAAAGGCCGTGCGCAAGGGAAGCTTCGAAGGGGCGGCGGCGGACTTCGAATAGACGGCTGTGGTCGAAGCATTGCGCTCCACGCCCCGACCTCGATCAGGCGGCCGCGATCTGGGTGGGTCTCCCGACCCAGCCTCACCGACTCAACGTCCCAGTCGAGGGAGCCGAGCCGACCCAACCTTTTAACCGTCGGGTGCCGAGAGCTTTTCGGCCTGACGCTCGGGCGTGATCCTCACGACGTTGTCCGCCAGGCCGAGCGTCTCGAGCCCGCGAATGACCCAGGACGAAGGATCGAGCTCCCAACGGCTCAGGCCGTGCGTCGCTGAGCGGGGGAAGGCGTGGTGATTGTGGTGCCAGGCCTCGCCCAGCGAGGGAAGCGCGAGCCAGAACACGTTGGTCGAGTGGTCCTCGACATCGAAGCGGCGGCGCCCGTGGTAATGGCAGACCGAGTTGATGCTCCAGGTGACGTGGTCGAGCAGGAAGATCCGCACCAGCCCGCCCCACAGGAGGCCAAGCGCAGCGCCGGCGAGTGTGCCGGTGATCAGGTAGCCGGCCAGCGCCGGGATCGCAAGGCCGGCGGCGAGCCAGAGCACAAAGAGGTTGCTGACCCGACTGAGCGCGCGGTCCTCGACGAGGTCACGCGCGTAACGGCTGTGCTCGGCGCAGCCCCAGTCGCTCATCAGCCAGCCGAAGTGCGCGTGCAGCAGCCCAAGGATGACGCCCCGCGCGCCCCCGCCATGGTCGTGGACGTGCGGCGAATGCGGGTCGCCCTCTTCATCCGTGTACGCGTGATGCTTGCGGTGGTCGGCGACCCAGTAGATCAACGGGCCCTGCGCGGCCATCGATCCGAGCACCGCCAACGCGTACTGCACGGGCCGTACCGCGTTGAACGAACGGTGGGTGAAGAGACGGTGGTATCCGACGGTGACCCCCACTCCGCTCGCCAGGTACATCACGGCGAGGATCGCGAGATCGCCCGCGTTGACCGCCCGGTTCCAGAGGAGCACGACGGCGAGCACGAAGGCGAAGGCCGGAATCACGATCGACGCCAGGCTCACGTTGCGCTCCAGGCGAGTCATCGTCTTCTGCGGTACTTGGGCGGTGGCCATGCCGGAGATCGTAGGCGCGAAAAGCAACTATTTCTGCTCCCCGATACAGCAATAGGGCGGTGTATCTTATCATCAAGATGAGCATTCTTGACGCTGAGCCGTGGCGCGCCCTGCCGCGTGCGGTCGCGGCCCTGCTGGCGCCCGACCTGCCGGACCTCGGAGAGGAACTCCTCTCCGCGATCGGCGAGCAGGTCCCCGAGTACGCCAAACCGCTGCGCGGGCGTTTCGGCGAGAACATCCAGCGCGGCGTGAACGAGGCGCTGCGCCAGTTTCTCGATCTGATCGAGGAGCCCGACCGCGGCCGTGCGCAGAGCAGGGAGGTGTACCTCGAGCTCGGCCGCGGAGAGATGCACGAGGGCCGGAGCCTCGACGCCCTGCAGCAGGCCTACCGGGTCGGCGCACGGGTGGCCTGGCGCCGCCTGGCGCGTACCGGAGAAGCAGCGGGTCTCAGCTCGGCGGTGCTCTGCGTTCTCGCGGATTCGATCTTCGCCTACATCGATGAGCTCGCAGCGGACTCCGTCGAAGGCTATGCCGAGGCTCAGCAGGCGGCTGCCGGAGAGCGGGACCGGCGCCGCAGCGTGCTGCTCGCGATGCTGCTCGGGCCGGCCGTCGACGCCGGCGAGATGCGCGCGGCCGCCGCAGACGCCGGCTGGCGGATCCCGCGGTCGGCATCGATGCTCGCCTGCGAGCCCGAGAACCTCGCGGGAATCGCGATGAGGCTGCCGCCGGACGCCCTCACCGGGATCGTTGACGAAACAGGCTGCGCGCTGATCCCCGACGGCGAAGGACCGGGACAGCGACGCCTGATCGAGGCCGCGTGTACCGGCACCGTCGCGGGTGTGGGGCCGGCCCACGGCGCGGGGCAAGCGGGCGCGTCATGGAGGCGTGCGCTCGACGTACTCGCGGCGATTCGCGCTGGCGCCTTGCCGGCATGCTGCTGCTGGGCCAACGATCATCTCGCGACGCTCGCCCTGCTCGCAGCGCGCGAGCCGCTCGGCGACCTCGCGCGCGCACGGCTCGGGCCCCTCGCGGGACTCACTCCCGCGGGCCGCGAGCGAATGGCCGCGACGCTTGCCGCGTTCCTCGACGAGCGCGGGAGCGCCCCGGCGATGGCGCGCGTACTCGGCGTGCATCCCCAGACGGTCCGCTATCGCGTCCGCCAGCTCCGCGGACTCTTTGGCGACGCCCTGGACGATCCCGACGCCCGCTTCGAGCTGCATGCTGCGGTGCGCGCGATCGGCATCGGCGCCCTCGGCATCGAGCGGGATCCGCCGGCCGCTAGCGGCGCCTCCAGTGCTCCACTGCCCTCGCGGTCCCCCGCCCGGTCGGAATCTCCACCGTCGTCGTAAAGCGCGAGCCGCTGCACGAGATGTCGGCGAATCCGCCGCCGGCTTTCACGTCCGTTGTGAGGATGGCTTTGCCGTCGGCGAAGACCGTGACCTCCTCGTCGCTGAGGCCAGCGTTGAAGCGGAAGTGTCCGTGGCCGAGATACTCGAAGCGCCCGAAGGCCGCCCCCGTGAGCTTGAAGTAGCCTCCGCCGGCCCCTGTCAGGTAAAGGGGATCGGAGGGGTCGTAGTCAGCGTCGGCGATCCCGTATGCGGCTTTCCCGCGGTGGCTGACGAGCGTGATCCGCAGTGTCGTGCCCGCGCCTCCTCTGAACGCGGGCGTTGTTATCCCCTCCGACACCCAGGTTCCCCTCAGGCAGGCGAGGCCGACCGCTGGGCGGCGGCGGTGTCTGGTGGGACGCGCGCCGGCTGTGGTGGCGAGGGCTGTGGCGATCAGGATGACGAGGGAAAGAGCGGCGACGCCGATCAGTGCGGGTCGGGGGTTCGTGTCCCTGCGATTGACCATCGGGGGTGTCCTCCGTGTCTCGGGCACCCAACGAGATGCCGGGTGCGCTGCGGCCACGATAGTCGCCGTACACCGTTGGTGTGAGGGTGGCCACTCAAACGGCGCCGCGCGAGCCGAGCGCCTGGTTCCCGCCAACTCGGAAGAATTCGGGCCAGTAGTGTTGCTCCGGTGCGCGCCGAGCGAATGAGCCGGGTCCGATGAGTGCGATCCGGACTTCCGGCCTGACCAAGCGCTACCGCGAGACGCTCGCTCTGACTGACCTGAACCTCGATGTCGCCGAGGGCGAGGTCTACGGCTACCTCGGCCCCAACGGGGCTGGCAAGACGACGACGATCAGGCTGCTGCTCGGACTGCACCGGCCGACGGGAGGGAGCGCCCAACTGTTCGGCGTCGATGCCTGGCGCGACCCGGTTCTCGCTCACAAGCGCGTCGCCTACGTCGCGGGGGAGCCTTTCCTGTGGCCGGCGCTGACGAGCGAGGAGACATTCGAGCTGTTCGCGAAGCTGCGCGGCGGCACCGACGTCAGCTACCAGGCGCAGCTCGTCGAGCGCTTCCAGCTCGACGAGAAAAGAAAGATCCGCGCGCTGTCGAAGGGCAACCGCCAGAAGGTGCAGCTGGTCGCGGCGCTCGCTACGCGCGCGGACCTGCTGCTGCTCGACGAGCCCACCGCCGGCCTCGATCCACTGATGGAGGTCGCGTTCCGCGACTGCATCAAGGAAGCCAAGGAACGCGGCCAGACGGTGTTCCTCTCGTCGCACATCCTCAGCGAGGTCGAGGCGCTTTGTGACCGCGTCGGGATCCTGCGCCGCGGCGCGCTGGTCGACGAGGGCACCCTTGCAGATCTGCGCCACCTCAGCGAGCACACCGTCGAGGCGACGTTCGCCGGCACGCCGCCGGATCTCGGCCCGATCTCCGGGGTTCGCGTCGAGAGCGCTGGCACCAGCGCGCTGCGCTTCGAGGTCACCGGGCCGGTGCAACCGCTGCTCGCAGCGCTCGCCGCACACCCCGTCGTGACGCTGACCAGCCGCGAACCCTCGCTCGAGGAGATCTTCCTGCACCACTACGACACCTCCGATGGCGTCGGCAGCTAGCGCCGACGTCGCGGGCAGCGCAGCACCGGGCGCGGCCGGTGCATTGATCCGCCGCGCCGCGCGCGACGCTCGTGTACGCACGCTCTCGTTCGCGTACCTGTTCATCGCGGTCGGCTTCATCAACCCGTCGACCTACGCAAGTCTCTACCCGACGGTTCAGGACCGCATGTCGTTCTCTGCGAGCTTCTCGACCAACAAGGCCGTCGTCATCTTCTACGGCAAGGCCTACAACCTGCTGACAGCCGGCGGCTATGCGGCCTGGCGCACCGGCGGCACCCTCGCGCTGTTCGCCGCGGTCTTCGGGATCTTCGCCGCGGTGCGCGCGACGCGTGCGGAGGAGGACGCGGGGCGCGCGGAACTGGTGCTCGCGCGCGTGGTCGGCCGGCGCACCGTCTTTGGTTCGTCGCTCGCCGCGATCGCCGGTTCGATTGCGTTGCTCTGGCTGGCTGAGACGATTGGGCTGCTGCTCGCGGGGTTGGGCGCCGGCGGCTCGGCGTACCTCGCGCTGGCCACGGTGAGCGTGGCCGCAGTCTTCGTCGGGATCGGCTCGATCGTCAGCCAGCTCGCACCGACCAGGCGCGGCGCCGTGCAGCTCGGCCTCGCGGTCTTTGTGGTCACCTTCCTGCTGCGGATCGTCGCCGACACTTCGAGCGGCTTCGCCTGGCTGAGCTGGGCGACGCCGCTCGGCTGGGCGGAGGAGATGCGGCCGTTCACCGGCGCCCAGCCGGCGGTGCTGCTGCTGCCGGTGGCCGCCACGGTGATCCTGGTCGCAGTCGCCGCCCGGATCTACGGCGGGCGCGACATCGGCGCAGGGCTGCTCCCGGGGCGCGACTCGGCGGTCGCGAACCCGCGACTGCTCGGCTCGCCGACTGCGCACGCGCTACGCGAAGAGCGCGGCAGCCTGCTGATCTGGATGCTCTCGCTGGCCGCCGTCGGACTGGTCGTCGGACTCGTCTCGAAAGCGGTCAACAGCACAGTGATCTCGCCGTCGCTGGAACGGGAGCTGGCGAAGTTCGGTGCGCTGCAGGTTGCGACGCCGCGGGGATACATCAGCTTCGCGTTCATTCTCGTCGTGCCGGCGATCGCGGCGTTCATGTGCTCGCAGGTCGCCGCGGCGCGCAAGGAAGAAGAGGAGGAGCGTCTCGAAACGCTGTTTGCGATGCCCGTCTCGCGCGCGGGATGGCTGCTCGGGCGCCTCTCACTCGCGGTGGCGGGCGGAGTCGTGATCGCCCTGAGCGCCGGCATCGCAGCATGGGTCGGAGCCCAGGCCGCGGGCGTAAACCTTTCACTGGTCGCGATGCTCGAAGCGAGCGCAAACTGCCTGCCGGTCGCCGTCTTGTTCCTCGGGATCGCGGCGCTGGCCTACGCGCTCTGGCCGCGCCCGAGCGCCGGGATCGCGTATGGGCTGCTGGCGATCGCATTCCTCTGGTACCTGTTCGGCTCACTGGTCTCGGTGCCGAAATGGGTGGTCAATGCGACGCCGTTTGCACACGTCGCCGCGGTGCCGGTCGAGCCCTTCCGTTGGCAGGCGGCGTCGCTCATGGTCGCGGGCGGTCTCGTCGCAGCCGGCCTCGCGACGATCCGCTTCGTGCGCCGAGACCTGCTCGGCTCCTAGGGCGCCCCGCTCTTGGGCCGCACGAGCACAAGACGGCCGTTCGGCAGCATGTAGACCTGACCGACTGCGTGGCCTTTGCCCGCTTCCTGTTGCGGCGCGGCGGGTTTCTGCAACGCCTGTTCGGTCGTGTGCTGCGGCTGCTTCTGAGCGTTCGCGTGGTGCCCGATCGAGAGCCCGGCGACGAGGAATGCGACGGCGAGTACGAGACCCATGTCGAACATGTTCACGAGCCCGTCGAGCGGATCGCCGGCGTCGGAATCGAGTTGGCCGTGGCGGCCGAGCCCGACGCGGCTCATGCGGCGTGCTCCCCGACTGCGGCGGTCAGCCGCTGATGCTGCGGGTGCTCAGGCGAGCGTGCCGCGACGGCCCGCTCGAGCGCCGCGAGGTCCTCTGTGTATACGCGCGTGCGGAACAGCGTCAGGGCGAACGCCACCATTCCGACGAGGATCCCGATGACGGTCGCGGCGAACGCGATCTTGAGGTCGTTCGCGAGCTGCTGGTAGTTGCCCTGGCCGAGCGCCGCGAGTCCCGGGGCGAGCGGGATCAGCGTGCCCATCAGACCCAGCGCCGGACCGGCACGCACCATCACCCGCGTGCGGTCCAGGCGGCGCTGGATCTGCAGCTCGTAGTCGCCCAGGGCGGTCTCGATCGCCTCGTCGGACCCGGTGCACGCGGCACCGGCGAGTGCGACGACAGCGCGCTCGGAGAGCGGCCCGGGCGCCATCCGCGCAATCGTCGTGGCGTGGTCGGCGTCGGACATCGCCGCGCTCGCGACCTGTTCGAGCGGTGGCGCCGACGGCCGCACGCGACGCCAGCCCTCGATCGCGATCCGGCCGAGCTCGAAAGCGAGCAGCGCGAGTAGGAGCAGTGCCGCAATGTGCACCGGCTCGCGCAACGCTTCCGAGATTCCGGAAAGCATCTCGCTGATGCTGTCCGCGGCTATCGGTAGAGGGATCATCGCGTCAGCCGCGCAGCTTCCCCTGCAGGTGCCAGTAGCCGGTGAAGCCGTTGAACGGCCCGCCGACGATCAGGCTGTACCAAGCGATCTGGTAGGCGTGCGTGCGTGCGTTGTAGGTCCCGTTGACCGGGCGCGTGAGGCCGGGGAAGTGGCCACCCGGCTTGGGTGCACCCTGGTTGAAGTAGATGCTGTTCCACTCCGCGGTCCACGCACTGAAGTTGCCGCTGAGTTTCCCGCGCGTGACGGTCAGGCTCGGCGGCGGATCGCTCTGCCCGCTTTGCGCATCCTGCGGGGCGGTCGAGATCGAGAAGTTGATCCCGGCGAACGGCAGCGGCTGTACGATGCTGCGCGCGAGTGCAAAACCGTCGCTTGCGAATGCGGGGCTCGGCGGCTGCTGGTAGGACCCGAGGCGCAGTCCGCCCGCCGTGCCGGGCTTGAACAGCGTGTACGTTTTGTCCTTGGCGGCCGAGTTGGGGTTCCGGAAGTAGTTGTCGACCGCGCCAGGGAGCAGCATCCGGAAGTAGGAGCCCGTGTAGTGGGCGCGCCTGCCGTGGCTCGCGCGTACGTAGCGCCCCGGTGCGATCTGCAATGTGCCTTTGAGCGGCCTCGATGCCTCGGCCGCCGACGGCGCAGCTAGAGCCGCCACCGTTACTGCGATCAAGACGATGCGGCGCAGCAGTGAATGGTTCATGTCTGTCTTTCCGTTTCGTGTCGTTGGGGGTCTGTTCATGCGGCCTGCGGCTCCTCGGTCGTGACGACCCGGCGCACAGGCAGGGGACGTGGTGAGCTGAGCGCCCGCAGAATCACGATTCCGGCGAGCAGCAGCCCCGGGGCTGCGAACAGCCACGGGAATAGTCCGAAGCGCGGCAGGGCCGCGACGGCTTCGTAGTTCGCGACGTTGTTGTTCATCACGCCGAGCAACGGCGTGAAGTGGTTGAGGATCCCGATCCACGAGGTTTCCAGGTGGGCAATCGCAGGCAGGCGATGTGCGAGCGCGGCCGCGGAGATGCCATGCGCCTCGACCGCCGGGACGAGTTCGCCGGCGTAGCCGCCCTCGCCGGTGGTGATCGTTGCGAAGTCGTTCTGGAGCTTGACCGTCAGCGCGTGGGTCTCGATGCCGCTGAAGGCCTTGATCATCTGCTCGCCTTCCGGAGCGCGCCACCACATCCCGAAGGCGAGCGGTGCGAGCACGAGGCCGACGGCGACAGCGGCGACGCCCCAGCGCACGCCGCGCCAGGCGGCCGGCTTGATCAGCGCGGCCAGCCCGAGCGCTACGAGGAGCGCGCCGGGCACGATGAAGAACCAAGGGAAGAGGTTGAACGACGGCAGCGCCTGCACGGCGGCAAAACGGCCCCGGTTGGCTTGGATCGTCCCGAGCAGACTGGCGAACGTCTGCTGCACGCCCGGCCACTGGTGGGCGAACTGCAGTGCCTGCGGCGCGAGACTCTGCTCCCGTCGCAGACCCGCTGCGGCGCTCGCGTGCGGCGCGAGCAGCGTGGGAGCGATGGCCGTCGTTTCCTGCGCGGCAGCGCCGAGCGAGTGTACGTCTCCCTCGTAGACCGCGAGCCTCGCGGCCGTCATGTAGGGCGCGAAGGCGTTGATCATCTGGGCGCCGTGAGGGGCGCGCTCGAACATCCTGGTCGCGAACGGGACGGTGAACAGGGCGGCGCCGACGAGCACCGCTGCCAACGGCGCGAATGCGCCGCGCGATCGTGCCGATTGCCACGCCCCATAGGCCCAGGAGGTCGCGACGGCGGCCCCCGAAAGGCCGTCCTGCCGCGGCCGTCGCGCATCCAGATAGCCGCCGATCAGCGCGCATGCCAAAAGCGCGGCGACGAGTGCAAGCGTGGCCTCCTGCGCGCCGGTCAGCCCTCCCGGCGCCTGCCCCTTGACGGCGGCGAGCTTCGGGGCCTGCGCGGCGCCGACGACTTCTCCGGAGACCGAGGACCCGCCGGGGCTCTGCGCCGCACCGGCGTGCTTGGCGGCGTGGCCGTGCGCCGTGCCGGCATCCCGGTGGGTCCCTGCCGCGACGTTCGCCGCCGTGGCCTGCGAGAAGGCTGCCGCGTTGCCGTGCGCGCCGCTCGAGCCGCTGACGCCCTGGGTCGTCGTCCCGGCGCTGACCTGCCCGGCGCTCCCGTGGCTGCCCCCCTTCGAGGAGGGGGTGGAGAGCTGTACGACCGCGAACGGGAATGTGAGCCCGTCGAACGCGGGGAACGCCTGGGCGGTTTCGGTGATCGATGGCGGGACCTGGCTGTAGAGCGATCCGTCCGAGGTCAGCCCGCCGGTCCCTAGTTGCTGGTACTGGGTAAGTCCCTGGTAGACCGTTTTCCCGTTTGGCGTCCGGAGCGTCGGGAGGCCGAGCGCCGTCAGCGCCTGGATCGTGAATGCCGTCGCCGTCACTGAGCCGTTCGCGATCGCCTGGTCGACGCGGATCGACGACGCGATGGAACCGTCGTTTGCCTGCGCCTGGTGCAGGTAGTTGACGCCGGCGCGCACGGCGGGCGTGGTTGCGTTCGCAACGCCGGTGGCGGCGAGTGCCTGCAGCACCAGCGCAGTCGAGGCACTGTCGGAAAGGCCGTTGCTCCCCCAGCCGCCGTCTCCAAGCGGCGATGCAAGCAGCGCCTGAGCGGCCGCGACTGCGGACTGGCGGGCGCTCGCCGAACCGAGGGCGAGCAGCCCGAAGATGCCGAGCGATGCCCCGTACGGGTTACTCCGCGCCGCAGCCGGCGTTAGCGCGCCCTGCAGGCGGGCGCCCGGATCGGCGTACGCCGAGGAGCCGATCGCCGAGCTGCGGACCATTGTCAGCAGGCCCAGTTCGGCGAGCGATCGGTACCTGCTCGCGTGCGCGGCGAGATATTCGTCGAGCGTCGTGCCGCCCTTGACGGCCTCATCGACGGGGTTCTTGCCTGCCGCGACCAGGGCCGTCGCGGCCCAAAGGCTCGCGAGCGGATTCGATGCACCACCGCGCTTTTCGCCGAAGCCGCCGTCGGAGTTCTGCGCCCGCTCGATGAAGCCGGCTGCGGCAGAGGCGTTGCCGTTCGCGTGGGCCGCGGCCGCAAGCGGGCCTCCCGCGCCGCCGAGCAGCGCGGCGAGCAACGCGACGCAGGCGGCGAGCCGCAGGCGATGCACTGCAGGCAACGATGCACGCATTAGCACAGTAAATCTACAAGTTTTGTGATGTTGGGTGGTCAACAGCGCCCGCCGATGCGGCCGCAATGCAGCGACGCATCGGCGGGCGCGGAAGCCGAGCGCGTCAGGGTTTGTAGGTGCCCACGATCTGCCACTCGGCGGTGAACGCGTTGAATGGCGGCTCCGTGATGGCAGCAGTCCAGTTCAGCGTGATCGTGCCGCCCAGTGCCTTGTCCTTGGGGTTCACCCAGACCAGCTGGCCGGTCAGGTTGCCACCGGCGCCGAGGCCCGCGGTCGAGCCGGGCGTCGCGTATTTCGCGTCGCCGCCCCACGCAACGGTCCAGCCGGTCAGGTCGGCCGACGTGACGGGCACGGTCGCGAGCTTACCGCCACCGACGACGATCACGGCACCTTTGGCGCCGATGCCCTTCTTGGGTTTGTTCAGGTAGACGCTGAAGTTGATCGTCGAGAACGGCGTCGGCGTCGTCAGCGTGTTGGTCAGCGAGTTGCCCCCACCATCGAATGCGGGGTTGGACAGGCCCTCCGCCGAGTTGAGCAGCAGGCCCTCAGTGCCGTTGCTCACCGGCGTGTAAGTCTGGTCAGCGGCCGGCGACGACGGGTTGGTATAGAACGTCGACGGGCTCGCGGTCTCGTATAGGCGCACGTAGGAACCCGTGTACGGGGCCGTGGTGCTACCGGCTGTCAGCTGGATCGAGCCCTTGAGCTTCACGGCCTGCGCGGCGCCGGTGAACGCGGCGAGCGCGAGAGCCAGGGCGCCCAGGAGCACGGCGAACCGCCGGATCCCTGTCTTGTTGCTGGTGGTCATTGATTATCCTTTCGTTGGCTGACGTTGGCTTGTTTGGATGCGGCGCCAGCCTTGCCGCGGTGCACCGACAGTTGGACGCTCCGGTGCCTGCGTCGCACGCCCGCCCCGGGGTAGCTCGCTGCGAGGTTCAGCCTCGCGGTGAGCGCCGCGGCCAGGCGCGCTGCAGCTCTATTCGCGCATGCGCGTGCGCTCCAGGCGCGTGGAGAACTCACGCCGCCGGGACAAAGGTTCCTTCCAGGTGCCAGTAGCCATCGAAGTTGTTGAACGGCCCTCCGACAATCAGGCTGCGCCAGCTGAGCGTGAACTTTCCGCTGACGGTGTCCAGGGTGCCGGTCAGTGCCGTCGTGCCGGAGGGCATTCCGCCGCCGGGCTTCGGCGTCCCCTGGTTGAACCACTGGCCATTCCAGCCGACAGCCCACGCGGTCAGCTGGCCGTTCAGCGTTCCGCCTTTGTCGTAGATCGCGGGCAGTGGGTCGGCGACTTTCGCCTGCGGGTCGGTGGGCTCGGTGACGATCCCGAAGTTGAAGCCGAAGAAGTCCTGCGGGGTGATCACCGCGGCGGCGAGCGAGTTGCCGAGCGTCCCGCCATGTTCTGCGAATGCCGGGTTCGGCGCCGGCTGGTACGCGGAGGTCAGGAGCCCTAGGTCAGTTCCCCCCGGCAACGCCGTGTCGTCGCCTTTCGCGAGCGGCGAATTGCCGTTCGGCAGCGGTGCGGTGCCACCCGGGTCGAACATCTCGAAGTAGCTACCGGTGACTTTTCCGCCGCTTTCTGTTGCGGGGGTGAGCTCAAAGGTTCCGGAGAGCTCTTGCCCGCCCGTTTCTTCCTTGGGAGCTTTCTGTTGCGAGCCCGAACCACCGGTCGTCGAGGGAAGTGCGAATGAGCGAACCGCGGGCGGCCCAAGCCTGCGCCCATTCAGCTCGACCGTGACGGTCAGCGTGACGTGTCCCGACAGGACGGCGGCGCGTTTCAGGCGGAAGCGAAAGCCGGAGAGCCGCGTCGACGCGCGTAGCGGGGCAATCCGTGGTCCGCGGACGCTCGCGACGACCCGGACCTTGCCGCGTCTTGCGGCCTGGGCGTCGCTTAGCCGGACGTGTCCCGCGACGCTGAAGCCGTTCGCGGCGAGCCGGGCGGAGGTCAGCGTGAGCGTCGAGGCGCGCCGGGCCGCGCCGCCGAGGACGTGGGCGGCGCCGCCCGGCGCCGCTGCGAGCAGCAGCCCGCTAGCCGCCAGCGTCGCGGCGGCGTACTTGAAGGGCGCTACCTGCGGATGTTTTTGCCTCATATCGGTATTCGGGTCGGGGGTCAGACCGAACGTGGCGCGAGATTAGCATAATGACGACCGATCTTGTGAAGATTGGCAGCATGCCTATCGACCGGGACCTCCCGGTGCTGCAATTGCAGCGGACGGGGCGCGCGGCCCCGACCGCGTCAGCTCAGATGCGCCCGCGAGCGAGGTCGAGCAGCCGGGTGAAGATTCGGCCGCCGTCGTGCGTGTACAAACCGTCATGCTCGTACTCGTTGGTCAGCCAGACACGCGTGCCGGCTACGCGGCGCGCCGTCTGTTCGGAAAAGCGCCGCTCGACGTAGACGTCGTCGCCGTAGACGATTGCCGCGCTGGGCACCTCGTTGGCTTCTAGGCGGCCGACGTCGTAGAGCCTGGGCCAGTCCCACTCGGCAAGGATCTCGGCCGTCTGCGCGAACGGCCGCAGGCCGCCCATGCCCGCGAACATCCAGCGGAAGATGTGCTCGCCGGTGAACTCCTCCGGGGCCCAGTCTGCCTCATCGAAAACGCGTTCGCCGGACCAGCGGGTCGCGAACCCGTCGGCCCAGCACGACTCGTGAAGTACTGCGTACAACGGGTTGCGCGGGTAGGGGTTAATCCACTCGAAGTCGTGCCCGAAGGCCGGGGAGTCGGGGTCCAGTTCGATCAGCCGGTGCACCGTTTCCGCACCGGCTGCCTCGCCGAGCATGATCCCGACCGAGCGCAGCATCGCGCCGTCGAGCAGGTCTCCGCCTGGCAGCTCGAGCGGTTCGGTGTCCAGCCGCTCGACGAGCGCGCGAACGCGCTCGCGGTCGTCGGGGTAGCGCCTGTAGTACGTGGCGCTGCGGTCGCGCATCCGCTCGAGCGTGCCGCGGAAGATGTCATCGACCGGCGTCTCGAGCGCCGGAAGGCCACCGGAGAAGAGCACCTCGCGAAGCGCCTCGGGCGCGACCGACAGGTAGCGCAGCGAGCAGAACCCGCCGAAGCTCTGGCCGAGCAGGCTCCAGCGCTCGACCCCGAGCTCACCGCGGATCAGCTCGCAGTCGGCCACGATCGAGTCGGCGCGAAAATGCGAGAGGTAATCCGCCTGGCCGGCGGGGTCCGCCGAGGGCGCGAGCCGCGGGCCGAACGGTGTCGAACGTCCAGTCCCGCGCTGGTCGAGCAGCAGTACACGGAAGTGTTCGAGCGCCGCTGAAAGCCACGGGGGATGGCCATCGGGCCACGAAGGCCGCGGCGACTCAAACCCCGGACCGCCCTGCAGGTAGACCAGCAGCGGCCGGTCAAGGCCATCGAGATCGGCAACCTCCCGCGTGAACACCTCCAGCGTCGCTCCCGCGCTGTCGCCGTGGTCGAGCGGCACGGTGTGGGTGCGCTCGATCAGCCGTCGGCCGCCCAGTTCCCTGACCATCTCGCGCGCCATCCGGCGATTCTATTTGCGGCTCCGTTTGACTGTTCGGATCTGCGCCGCCCGCTGTTACGGTCAGCGTCATGGCGACCCCCGGCGCTCAGGTCCAGTCGTCCCCGCTCGAGGGCGAGATTGCGATCTCCGTCCGGGGCATCGAAAAGTCCTACGGCGACGTTCACGCGCTGGCGGGAGTCGACCTCGACGTTCAGGCAGGGACTGTCCTCGGCCTGCTGGGCCCGAACGGCGCCGGCAAGACCACGCTCGTGCGGATCCTCGCGACGCTGTTGCGGCCCGACGGCGGTACCGCGACTGTTGCCGGGCTGGACGCCGTCAAACAGGCCGCCGAGCTACGCCGGCAGATCGGCCTTGCGGGCCAGTACGCGGCGATCGACGAGAACCTCACTGGACTCGAGAACCTGACGATGGTCGGACGCCTGTACGGCGAGCCCCGCGCCGAGGCGCGCCGGCGCGGCACGGAACTGCTCGAACGATTCGAGCTCAGCGAGGCCGCGGACCGTCCCGCGAAGACCTATTCGGGAGGGATGCGCCGTCGACTGGATCTCGCGGCGGCGCTAGTCGCCGAACCGCCGATCCTGTTCCTCGATGAGCCGACCACGGGGCTCGATCCGCGCAGCAGGCTGCAGCTCTGGGAAACGATTGAGGGGCTCGTCGACGAGGGCACCACCGTCCTGCTGACGACGCAGTACCTCGATGAGGCGGACCGGCTCGCGCATCGGATCGCCGTCATCGACCATGGGAGGCTGCTCGCCGAAGGCACACCCGACGAGCTGAAGGACCGTGTGGGCGGGGAGCGCGTCGAAGTGACGCTGACCGACGCCGCGCAGGGCCCCGCGGCGGCCGCCGCGCTGGCGGCGCTCGCCGCCGACGAGCCGACGGTCGAGGGTGTCAGCGTGACGACCGCGGTGCGCCAGCGCAGCGGCGCGATCGTCGCAGCCGTCGAGGCGCTCGTCGCCGCGGGCGTCGGCGTCGATGACATCACGCTGCGCCGGCCGACGCTCGACGATGTCTTCCTCGGGTTGACCGGTCACGCGGCCGAGGGCGGCGAGAGCGAGGAGGAGCAGTGAAACGGCTCGTTGCCGACACCCTCGTGATCGCCGAGCGCAACCTCGTGCGCCTGCCGCGCGCGCCCGAGCTCCTGCTCGCATTCACGGTCCAGCCGATCATGTTCGTGCTGCTGTTCCGCTACGTCTTTGGCGGGGCGATCCAGACCCCGGGTTACACCTACCCGGACTACCTGATCCCCGGCATCGTCGTGCAGAACATCGCCTTTGGCGGCTTCGTCACCGCGATCGGACTCAACGAGGACCTGCACCAGGGGCTGATCGACCGGTTCCGTTCACTGCCGATGGCGCGGCCGGCGGTGCTCGCGGGCCGCACCAGCGCCGACATCGTCACGAACACCCTCTCGGCGCTGATCCTGGTCGTCACGGGGCTCCTGATCGGCTTCGTCTTCCATTCGACGGGCGGCGAAATCGTGCTCGGCTTCCTGCTGCTGCTGGTCTTCGGGTATGCCTTCTCCTGGTTCTTCGCCTGGATCGGGATGATCGTGAGCTCACCCGAGGCGGCCAACTCGGTCGGGTTCATCGCGGTCTTCCCGTTGACCTTCGTCTCGTCGGCATTCGTACCGGTCCAGTCGATGCCGTCCGTGCTTCAGGGGTTCGCCGAAGCCAACCCCTTCACGATCGTCGTGGACGCCCTGCGATCGCTGTGGGTCGGCGGTCCGGCGGGCAACTATGTCTGGGAGGCGTTCGTCTGGTCGGCCGTGATCATCGCCGTGTTCGCGCCGCTCGCGGTGATGCGCTACCGCCGCGCGACGAGCTAGCTAGATCCAGCCGAGCACCACGCCGAAGAGCAGCAGCGAGGCGGCGACGAGCGTCGCGAGGCCTCCGACCACTGTGAGCTGTTTGCGCCGGTCTTCCATGTCGTAGACGGTGAACGACACGAAGTAGAAGGTCAGGTAGCCGAGCACGACGATCACGGGGAACGTCGCGACGTTCCACCACCAGTAGTACCAGTGAAAGACGCCGTCGGCGTGGAGCAGCAGCTCGACGCCCACGGAGAACAGTGAGAGCGCGAGCGAGATCGCCCAGCGGTTGGGGATCCCGAGGATCTTCAGCCGCTTGTCGGGCGGCAGGATCTTCGCGAAGACCACGCCGTTGATCGCGAAGAACAGCGAGATCTCGACGTTCAGCCCGATCAGGATCACGAAGCTCGAGTGGCCGGTGACCGTCCACAGCGCCGCGTGCCCGTTGAAGTGCAGCACCAGCGCGTTGATGATCTCGTTGACCCAGTCCATCAGCCAGAAGGCCAGGCCGGCGAGGATCACATTCCAGTTGCGGCGCTCGACCTCGACCGCGTAGACGTAGACGACGAGGGTCAGCAGCGTAATCGTCGACCAGTCCAGGCGGCCGGCGGCGCGCAGCGCGTGGCGTGCTTCGATGGTGAACTGCGGCGTCGTTACCACGGCGGCGAACCCTAACGGTGGACGCCGCCGTGGGCCCGGCGGTCAGCCGGCCCGCTGCGGACTGACCCAACCCCAGCCGCCATCGGCGGCGGGCGCTACGAGCCGTTCGTGCTCGAAGTGCCGGATCAGGTGTTCAACGGCCGCCCGGTCGTGTTCGCCGTGCAGCTCGTCGACTACTTCGCTCGTGGTCAGCGGCCGGTCGGCGCCTTCCAAGACCTCCCGTACATCCTGAAGCGCGTTTCGCATTTCGCCTCCTCCTGCGGCGCCCTCGGCGCCTTCGCCCCCTTGTTACCGAAATGTTACCGGGACCCGGTGCGGCTTACTTCGGGGGCGGTCGCCCCGATCCTCCCGGGCGCCCGTGTCAGGGGTAGAGCCGCTCGACGGCCCAGCCGTCGGCGCTGCGGGTGTAGCGAAAGCGGTCGTGAAAACGGTTGCGTCCCTGCTGCCAGAACTCGAACGCGTCGGGGACGAGCCGGTACCCGCCCCAGTCGTCGGGAATCGGGAGATCCTCATCCCCGTAGCGCGCTTCGAGCTCCTCGACGCGTCGCGCGAGCTCCTCGCGGGAGGCCAGTGGACGGCTCTGCTCAGAGGCAAGCGAAACGATCCGGCTGCGGGGGTCGCGGGCCTGGATCAGCGCCGTGTTCTCCTCGCGCGTCAGTGGGCTGACGGTTCCCTCGATGCGCACTTGGCGTCCCGGGGGGTCCCAGTGGAAGAGCATCGCAGCGCGGGGGTTGCCGGCAAGTTCGCGGCCCTTGCGGCTGGCGTAGTTCGTCTGGAAGACGAATCCGTCGCGGTCGAACTGCTTGAGCAGCACCATTCGCACGGCGGGCCTCCCGTCGCCATCGGCCGTGGCCAGCGCCAGCGCCTCGGGCTCGAAGTGGTCGCGCTCGGCCGCCGCGAACCAGGACGCGAACTGCGCGAAGGGATCGTCGGCGAGGTCGGTCTCGTCGATCGCGTCCGGCATCGGCCTCGCGGCATCTTCGGCCATCGACCCAATCTAGGCGGGGCGCGGGATCGGCGTCGAGCGGCTCTGGCGCTCGAGCAGCAGCACGAACGACGCGAACTGCTCGCCGGTCACGCCCGTGAGCGCGATCTCGCACGTGCGGTTGCTCGAGAGGTGCTCGCCGCACGGGCGCGCCGCGAGCTCCTCGGCGACCGGTTCGAGTGCAGCTTCGGTCAGCTCGGGGTGCAGCAGGCCGCGATCCCCGGCCATCCCGCAGCACGCTCCGGGCGTCGTCACCGTCACCTCGCGTGCCAGTCGGCCCGCGATCGCGGCGAGCTTCGGCGCGAGCTCGAGGTGCCCGGCGGCGCAGCTGACGTGCAGCGCCGCGGATGCGACGGGCTCGTCGAGCACCAGGTGCTCGAGGACCTGGTCGTGAACCCAGTCGACCGAGTCAAAGACGGTGATGCCGCTGTCGGCGGCGAGCTCGCGCAGGCCCAGCGCGCACGAGCTGGCGTCGATCACTACCGGCAGGCTGCCCTGTTCGCTCCAGCGGCTGAGCGCCTCGCGCGTGCGCTGTGACATGCGCTCGCGCGCCTCGCCGTACCCCTTGGACGAGAATGGCGTCGCGCAGCAGACGCCGGCGACGTCCTCGGGAATCCACAGCGGTTTCCCCGCGCGCGCCGAGACGGCGACGAGCGCCGCCGGCAGCGACGGGCCGAAGCGGTCGGCGTCGTAGCCGAACATCCGGTTCACGCACGCCGGCAGATAGACGGCGGCGGTCCCTTTACGGCGTGTCGCGGGCAGGGCCCGCGCCGGGGGAACGTCCGGGGGAAGCGGGATCCGCTCCGGCCCGCCGGCGCGGCGCAGGCGCTCGGCGACGGCCCGCGCGGCGCCCGGGTGCTCCAGCGCCGCCCGCGTCGCGCGTTCGAGCATGCGCCACGAGCGGGCTGTGGCGCCGGCGATGCGCTGCTCCGGCTCGCTGCGCTCGGCGGTGCGCAGTTCGCGGATGAACTCGCCGGTGTCGATCCCCACGGGGCAGACCAGCCGGCAGGCGCCGTCGGCGGCGCAGGTCTCGATTCCGTCGTACTCGAACTCCGTGAGCAGGGATTCGAGGACCGGCGAGTGCTCCTCTTGGCGGGCCATCTCGCGCCGCACGACGATCCGCTGGCGCGGCGTGAGCGTGAGGTCGCGCGAGGGGCAGACGGGCTCGCAGTAGCCGCACTCCACGCAGTGGGACACGGAGTCCTCGATCGCGGGCTGGCCGATCAGCGCCCGCAGGTGGATTTCGGGGTCACGGCTGAGCACGCTGTCGGGGTTGAGCAGGCCCTCGGGGTCCGCGAGGCGCTTGATCTCCCACATCATCGCCGTCAGCTCCGGGCCCCACTCGCTTTCGACGTACGGCGCCATGTTGCGTCCCGTACCGTGCTCGGCCTTCAGCGAGCCGTCGTACTTCCCGACGACCAGCTCCACGAGCTGGCCCATGAAATCGTGGTAGCGCTCGAGGTCCGCTGCGACGTCGAAGTTCGGCGTCAGCTGGAAGTGCAGGTTTCCGGCCGACGCGTGGCCCGCGACACCGGGCAGGTAGCCGTGGGCGCCGAGCAGCGCCTGCAGGTCGTGGGCGCAGGCCGCGATCCGCTCGGGTGCGACGCAGACGTCCTCGACGATCAGCGACGTGCCGGCCGGCCGCAGGCCGCCGACGAGGCCGAACAATCCCTCGCGCACGCGCCAGGTCATCTCCTGGTGTTCGGGGTCGCTGCGGAACTCGTAGGGGTGGATGAGCTCGTGCCGATCGATGATCGCCCGCGCGGCGTCCTCGGCCTCGCGCAGCTCGACCGGATCCTCGGCGCCGAACTCGACGATCAGCGCACCGGACTCGATCGGCAGCTCACGCCAGTACTCGGGCGTTCCGGGCATGTTCCATGCGGCGGCGATCAGCGCCGCCCCGACCATCAGCTCGCTCGCGCGCGCTCCCGCGCCAACCAGTTCCGAGACGGGCGCGGTCGCGGCGTCGATCGTCGGGAAGTGCAGCCAGGCAACCGTCTTGTGGCGCGGCTCGGGGCGGGTGCGCATCACCGCACTGGCCACGAAGGCCAATGTCCCCTCGGAACCGATGATCAAACGGCGGAAGATCTCCAGTGGCGTCTCGGCGTCCAGCAGCGCGCACAGGCGGTAGCCGGTCGTGTTCTTGATCCTGAATTTTGCGCGCACACGCTCGGCGAGCGCGCTGTCGGCGAGCAGCCGTTCGCGCAGCGCGAGCAGGCCCGCGGCCAGCTCGGGTGCCGCGGCGGAGAAGTGTTGCTCGGCGTCGGCGGCCGCCGTGTCGATCTCCGAGCCGTCGGCGAGCACGATGCGCATCGACTCGACGGTCGAATAGGGGTCCCATTCGGTGCCGCAGCGCATCCCGCCGGAGTTGTTCGCGATCACGCCGCCGATGGTCGCGATCTCTTTGCTCCCGGGATCCGGGCCGAGCAGATGGCCGCTGGACTCGATCAGCCGGTTGATGTGCCCGACGATCGCGCCGGGCTCGACCCGCACGCGCGCGCCGCCGTCGAGGATCTCGACAGCGCGCATGTGACGGCGCACGTCGACGATCACGCCGTCGCACTGGGCCTGGCCGGAGATGCTTGTGCCCGCGCCGCGGAAGTTCAACGGGACCCCCTGCTCGGCGCAGACGGCGAGGACCGCCTGAACGTCGGCGCTGTCGCGGGCCCGCACGACGGCGCGCGGGATCGTCCTGTAGGGGCTTGCGTCGGACGCGTAGGCGACGAGGTCGATCGCGCGAGCACGCACCTGCCGCTCGCCGACGGCGAGCTCGAGCCGGCTGCGCAGCGCGGCGGGCGTGCCCTGCGCGACCCAGGCCGGGGCGCGGTCTGCCGCCGCCGGCCCGGGGGGCCGGCCGATTCGCTTGACGTCGGGCGCGAGCGCCCCGCCCATCAGGCCAGGACCATCCCCGGCGCGACGTCGACCTGCACGAGGGACGGCCCGTCGTCGGCGAGCGCCTCGCCGAGCCCGACCCGCAGCTCCTCGCGGCCGACGACGGTCCGGGACTGGACGCCGTAGCTCGCGGCCGTCGCCGCGACGTCGAGCCGCGGCAGGTCGAGTCCCGGCGCGCCGGTCACGTTCTCCAATGTTGCGAACCACTTGAGGATCGCGTACTCGTGATTTCGCAGGACGAGGAAGGTCACCGGCAGCGAGTAGGCCCGCGCGGTCCACAGGGCGGTGATCGCGTACTGCGCCGAGCCCTCGCCGAGTACGCAGACGACGCGGCGTTCGGGCTGCGCGAGCTGTACGCCGAGAGAGGCCGGCATTCCGTAGCCGAGCCCGTTGCCCGCCGCGAAGTAGTACGAGCCGGGGCGGCCGAGGCGCAGGCGGTCGCGCATCGATGTCGTCGCGGTCGGCGCCTCGAGGACCAGGACGCCATCGTCGGGGAAGACTTCGGCGAGCACGGCGGCCGCCACGACGCTCGAGATCGGGTCGCTCTGCTCCGGCTCCTCGAGCGGCGCTCGCGGATCGGGCGCCGCTCGGTCGGCCGGCCCCGTCAGCTCGATCAGCGCGCGCAGCGCGAGCGCCGGGTCGGCAACCAGTGCGTCTCCGACGACGCCGCGCGCCGCTTCGTCGCCGTCGGCGGTGATCTGGACCAGCTCGGTGCCCTCGGGCAGGTGGTCACCCGGCAGGTTCGGGTAGTACGGGAAGACGCCCGCGCCGACGACGAGCACGAAGTCGTACGGGCGCAGCTGCTCGGCAATCGGGCCCACGGCCGGCAGCAGGATCCCCTGAAACGCCGGGTGGTCCTCGGGGAAGCCCAGCCGCGAGCCGCCCGTCGGCGGCGTCGCGAGCACGGCCATGCGCTGCTGTTCGACGAGCGCGATCGCGTCGTCCCAGCCACCGGCCTCGTCGATTTCGGGGCCCGCAACGAGGCAGGGACGCTCCGCGGCCGCGAGTCGCCGCGCGATCTGGCCGATCAGCTCGGGGTCGGGCGCCGCGCGACCGCCGACGTTGCGCGCGATTCGCCTCGCGAAGTCGTGCTCGCCGACCTCCTGGTCCCAGTCGTCCATCGGCAGTGAAACGAAGGCCGGCCCGCGCGGCGCGAGCGACGCGTGGTGGATCGCCTGCGCCAGCGCCTGGGGCACGTCCTGGGGCCGGGGCGGCTCGTGGGAGTACTTGACGAAGGGCTTGGGTACGTCCGTTGCGTCACGGTTCGTGAGGTTCGCGCCCTGGGTGATGAACTCGCGAATCTGCTGGCCGGCGGTGACCAGCAGCGGCGAGCGGTTGGCGCGCGCGTTGTAGATCGCGCCGACCCCGTTCCCGAGTCCGGGAGCCGTGTGGAGGTTCACGTGCGCGACGGTCCCCGACGCCTGCGCGTAGCCGTCCGCGATCGCGACGGCGACCGCCTCCTGAAGCGCGAGCACGTAGCGGAAGTCGTCGGGAAAGTCGGCGAGCATCGGCAGCTCGGTCGAGCCGGGGTTGCCGAAGATCGTCGTCATCCCGGCGCGGCGGAACAGCTCGAAGCTGGCCTCGCGAACCGTTGTCATCGTGCGGCCGGAACGTTCAACGCTGACGCGCCGCGGCAGCCGCGTCGATCTGTTCGCCCATCCGCGGCATCCGCGAACGGACCTCGCGCATGTAATGCGCGGTCAAAGTGAGCAGCGTCACCGGAGAGCTGGCCCGGATCGTTGCGTTGCGCTGGCCGCCGGCCGAGAGCACCGCTACCTCACCGAAGAATCCGCCGGGGCCCATCTCGTCGACCTTCTCGCCGTTGTGCAGGACGTCAACGGTGCCCTCCTCGATGACCATGAACTCGTAGCCGTAGTCGCCCTGTTTGACGATGTCCTGCCCCATGTCGAAGCGGTGCTCGTCGAGGATTCCGGCGAGCATCCGGCGTTCGCCGTCGGTCAGGCCCGCGAACGGGGCGAGTGGCTCAAGTCGCTTGTAGTCCATTTTCGGGATCCTCCCATACTCTGCGCGCCGATTGCAGCGCGCGATCGAACGACGGGTCCTGGACCGCGGCGCGCAGGCGGCGGAAGTGCTGTGCCGCGTAGCCGGCGAAGTCGAAGTCGAGTGCCGAGATGCAACCCTGCAGCACGCCCCAGGCGCCCTCGCGTGCGTCGGAGGCGACCTTCATCAGCGCGAGCTGCGCGCGGCGGCGTTCGTCGGGCGCGGTGCCGTCGTAGCCGGTGAGCAGCCGCTGGGCCGCGTCATCGTCGAGCTCGTTGTTGACGACCGCGTTGCCGAGGTCGAACATTCCGTCGCCGCGGCCGGCGTACTCCCAGTCGACGATCATCAGGCGGTCCTCGTCGGTCACGATCAAGTTCCCCGCGAGCAGGTCGTTGTGGCAGGGAACGCTCTCGCGCGGGCCGAGCGCGGCGTCGATGCGGCCCATCGCCTCGCGTGCCCGGCCGTAGTCCGCGTCGATCGAGGCGCCGCGTTCGAGCGCCAGCCGCTCGTAGTGGTCGAGCAGTGAGCCGACGTCGAAGGTCGCGGTGAGCTGCACCCCGCAGTCGTGGAAGCGGCGCAGCTGTTCGCCGAGCTCGCCGGCGCGCCGGGCGAGCTCGCCCTCGTGCAGCGCGCGGCAGGGGACGAAGCGCGTGACCAGACATTCGCCGGCCATGCCGATGACTCCCGGTGCGATGCCGACCCGCGCCGCGGCACGATTCGCCTCGATCTCGGCCGTGCGGTCGATCCCCAGCAGCTCGGTGTCCTTGCCCGGGCGGCGCACGACGTAGCGCTCGCCGCCGGCCGTCACGAGCAGGTTGCGGTTCGTGATCCCGCCCTCGAGCGGGACCGGTTCGCCGTCGGCTGGGCCGATCAGCGCCGTCAGCTGATCGGCGATGTCCGCGAGCTCGTGCACGGCGGGAACCTACATTCGCCGCGGCGGGCGCGCAACGGCTACCTTCGCGGTATGGCCCATGCACGCTCTGAAGAGCTCGACGCCGAGCAGCTGATCGCACGGATAGACCCGGTCTCAGCGCAGGCCACCCTCGGCGAGGACGTCGTGCGCACGCCGACCCTCGCATCGGCCGATCTCAGCGAGCGATTCGGGGCGCCCGTGTTGCTCAAGGCCGAGTGCCTGCAGCTGACGGGAGCGTTTAAGATCCGCGGCGCCCTGAACAAGGTCCGGCGCCTGGGCGACGCCGCCGAGGCCGGGCTGGTCACGGCCAGCGCCGGCAATCACGCCCGGGCGCTCGCGCAGGCGGCGCGAATGCGCGGCGTGCGCTGTGAAGTCTTCATGCCGATCGACGCCCCGGCCTCGAAGGTCGCGGCGGTCGAGCGGCTCGGTGCCGTCGTGCGCCTCGAGGGCGCGTCGGTCGACGAGGGCCTCGCCCTGGCGCGAGAGCTCGCCGCGGAGAGCGGCGCGACGCTCGTGCACCCGTTCGACGACCTCGATGTGATCGCCGGGCAGGGCACGCTCGGGCTCGAGCTCGCCGACCAGGTCAAGGACCTCTCGACCGTCCTGGTGCCGCTCGGCGGGGGCGGACTTGCCAGCGGGCTCGCGATCGCGCTGCAGCGCCGCGGCGTGCGGGCGAAGGTGATCGGCGTTCAGGCGCAGGCCTGCGCGCCGTACGCGGAAAGCCCCGGTGGCGTCGAGCGCGCGCGGCCGACGATCGCCGACGGCATCGCGATCAAGCGTCCCGGCCACTTCACTCTGCCGCTGGTCGAGCACCTCCTCTATGACGTGATCACCGTCGACGAGGACCAGATCGCAGACGCGATGGTCTTCCTCGCCGAGCGCTGCAAGCTCGTCTCGGAGGGGGCCGGCGCGGTCGGCGTGGCTGCGCTGCTCGCGGGCCTCGTGACGCCCGATGGACACGACACGGTCGCGATCGTCTCCGGTGGCAATGTCGACGGCGGGCTGCTCGCTTCGCTGCTGCGGCGCCGCGAAACCGAGGAGGGCCGGCGCGTTCGCCTGTTCACCTACGTTCCGGATCGCCCGGGCGGACTGTCGGAACTGCTCGCGCTGGTCGCCGAGACGCGCGCGAACCTCGTGACCCTCGAGCATGTCCGGGAGGCCGTCGAGCTCCACGTCCGCGAGACGGGCGTCGAGCTGACGCTCGAGACGCGCGGCCGCGCGCACACCGACAGCGTGGTTCGCAGCCTCAAGGACGCGGGCTACAGCGTCGGGCTGCGCTGAGCGGTCTCCCCGGTCTGGGAGATTGTCGCGATGTCCAACTTCCCGCTGAGCGGGCGCGTCGCGCTGATCACCGGCTCCGGGCGCGGCATCGGCCTCGCCACGGCGCACGAGCTGAGCCGCCGGGGTGCGCGCGTCGCGCTCGTCGACGTCGACGGCGAGGAGTGCTCGCGCGCCGCCGAATCGCTCCCGCCGGACCGGGCCCTCGCGATCGCCGGCGACGTGACCGATGCGGGAGCGATGCAGCGGGCCGTGGCGCAGACCGTCGACCGGTTCGGCCGGCTCGACGTGGTAATCGCGAACGCAGGCGTCGCGCTCACGCCCACGACCTTCCGCAGGACCTCGTCGGAGCGTTTCGAGCGCGTGCTCGAGGTCAACCTCTCGGGCGTGCACCGCACCGTCTCGGCGGCGCTCGGCCCGGTAACCGAGGCCGGCGGCCAGATCGTCCTGATCTCATCGATCTACGCCTTCGCGAACGGCATGGCCGAGGCGCCCTACGCGATGAGCAAGGCCGCCGTCGAGCAGTTCGGCCGCGCGCTGCGGGCCGAGCTGGCGCCGGCCGGGGTCGGCGTGACGGTTGCCTACTTCGGTTTCATCGACACCGACATGGTCAAAGACGCGCTGGACGGCGACCCGCTTGCCGACGAGCTGCTCGGCGCCCTTCCCGCGCCGCTGCGCCGGCGACTGCCGGCGGCGCAGGCCGGCCTGGCGATCGCCGACGCGATTGAACGGCGCCGGCCGCGTGTGATCCGCCCGCGGCGCTGGATCGCGATGTCGATGCTCCGCGGAGTGACCGAGCCGCTGCTCGATGCGGCGATCGTGCGCAACCGGAAAACGCAGCGGCTGCTGCGCGCGATCGACGAGCGCGGCCGGCGCTGAGGTGCCCAGCCAGGCGATCACGCTCGCGCTGCTTGGCTCGGTCTACCCGCCGGCGCTCGCGGTCGCGGTCGCGATTGCGGCGGGCGACAAAGTGCGCAGCCGCTTTGCGATCTTCGTGTCGGCGGCCGCAGTAACAACCTACGCCGTCGGGTTCGCGATCCTCGAGATCTTCACGGCGGCCGACCTGAGCTCGCCCAAGCACCAGCACAGCAGCGGGCTGCTGCAGCTCGTCATCGGGTTCGCGCTGGTGCTCGTCGGCATCTACCTGCAGCGTCATCGCCGTCGTCCGGACAAGCCCAAGGAACCGAAGGGCGAATCAAAAATCGAACGGGCGATGAACAGTGTGCCGCTGCTTCTGCTGCTCGGCGTGACTCTCTACGCGCTGCCCTCGCCGCAGTTCATCGGCGCCGTGAAGGCGATTTCCGGACAATCGGTCCCCGAGCCGCGCAAGCTGATCCAGCTGCTGATCGTCGTCGCGATCATGCTCTGGATGATCGAGGTCCCGGCAGTTGGGCTCGCGATCTTCCCCGAACAGGCGGGACGGGTGCTCGATCGCTTCAACGAGTGGCTGGCCCGCCACGGCCGGACGCTGCTGATCGTCATCTGTTACGTCGCCGGCGTGTGGATGATCGTCAACGGCCTGATCCATGCGACGGCGTGAGGGGGGCTACAGGCCGCCGATCGAGCCCGCCTTTTCGACCAGCGGAGAGCCGGCTTCCTTTGCTCCCTGCTTGGCCTTTTCGGCTTCGCTCTTGCCGGTCGTCTCGAGCGACGGATCGACTTTCGAGAGGCTGACGCCGCCCTTGACCGCGGCGGCCAGCCCGGCCACGGCGGCGGCAGCCTTCGCCAGCGCGGGTACGTCCTTCGCATAACCGGCGGCGACAGTCGCCTCGCGGGCGATGAAAGCGGCTGCCGCGACCGCCTTGATCGCGGTGAACTTGTGGTCGAGCGGTTTCTGCAGTTCACCCTTCTTGAGCGGCTTGTAGATGAACTGGTAGAAGGTGCCGGCGGCGAGCCCGGCGTGGATCGCGAATTTCGCAGTAGCCGCGCCGGCGCTCGTTGTCGAGGTGGTCGAGCTCGACGCAGCAGAACTCGAGTTCGACGAGCCGCAACCGGCGGCGGCCAGCGCGGCGACGGCGAGCAGGATCGTGATCGTGCGCATACAAGTTCTCCTTTGGGGGAAGGTCCGGCGGGATGATGACCGGGCCTTAGGATCGTCCCATGAGAATCGCGCCATTCGAGATCGAGCGCTACTACGAGCGCTGGGAGTTCACGGCCGAGCTGATGCTCTCCAGCAGCGACTGCGAGTCGATGGCGCTGCACGAGCTGATCGCCTTCGAGCCGGGCGCCGAGCGACGGATGCTCGACCTGCGCCTGGGCTACACGGAGGTCGCGGGTTCGGCCGAGCTGCGCGACGCCGTCGCGGGTCTCTACCGAGGCGTAGGGGTCGAGGACGTGCTTAGCGTCGCGGCGGCCGAGGAGGCACTGTTCCTCGCCTTCCACGCGCTGCTCGAGCCCGGCGATGAAGCGATAGTCGAGATGCCCTGTTACGGCTCGCCGCCGGCGCTCGCGCGCAGCGCGGGTGCGGCGGTCATTCCGTGGCTGCGCCGCAGCGAGGACGGCTGGGCGCATCGGCCCGGAGAGCTCAGCGAACTGATCGGCGCGAACACGCGGTTGATCTACCTCAACAGCCCGCACAATCCGACGGGGCATTCGCTCGGCGAAGAGGAGTTTGCCGGTGTTCTCGAACTCGCCGCCGAGCGCGAGATCCCGGTGCTCTGCGACGAGGTCTACCGTGGCCTGGAGCACGGTGCCCGGCAGCTGCCCGCCGGGGTCGAGCGCTACGAGCGGGCGATCTCGCTCGGGGCCGTCTCCAAGGCGCAGGGCCTGCCGGGCCTGCGAATCGCCTGGGTCGCCTGCCGCGACAGTGAGCTGCTGCGACGGATGCGCGAGCTGAAGCTGTACACGACGATCTGCTCGAGCGCCCCCTCCGAACTGCTTGTCGCGCTCGCGCTGCGCCACAACGACGCGCTGACCGGGCGCAGCCTCGCGACGGTGCAGCGCAACCTGCCGCTCATCGACGGGCTGCTGGAGCGCCGCAGCGACCTGCTGACCTGGACACGACCGGTTGCGGGCGCGACCGGTTTCGCCCGCCTGCACGGGATCGACGACGTCCGCGGCTGGTGCGAAGGGCTGGCGCGTGACGCGGGCGTGCTGCTGCTGCCGGGATCGGTCTACGGGGTCGATGACCACGTGCGGCTCGGATTCGGCCGCGCCGACCTGCCGCAGGCGATCGAGCGGCTCGAAGCCGCGCTCGGCTAGAGGACCTTCGAGAGGAACGAGCGCGTGCGCTCGTGCTGCGGGCGCAGCAGGACATCGTCCGGCGGTCCGGCCTCGACGACGACACCCCCGTCCATGAAGACGACCTGGTCGGCGACCTCGCGGGCGAAGCCGATCTCGTGCGTGACGACGATCATCGTCATCCCTGCCGCGGCCAGCTGCTTCATGACCGCGAGGACCTCGCCGACGAGCTCCGGATCGAGCGCCGAGGTCGGCTCGTCGAAGAGCATCAGCTTCGGGTCCATCGCGAGCGCGCGGGCGATCGCCACGCGCTGCTGCTGGCCGCCCGAGAGCGACACCGGATAGGCGTCGATCTTGTCGGCCAGGCCGACCTGCTCGAGTAGTTCGCGGCCGCGCTGGTCGGCCTGGCCGCGCGGAATGTTCTTCACCGACACGGGCGCGCAGCTGACGTTCTCGAGAGCCGTCATGTGCGGGAAGAGGTTGAAGTGCTGAAAGACCATGCCGATCTCCGAGCGGCTGCGGATGATCTCCCGCTCGCGCAGTTCGTAGAGGCGTCCGTCGCGTTCGCGATAGCCGACGAGCTCCCCGTCGACCTTGAGGCGGCCGGCGTTGATCTTCTCGAGGTGGTTGATGCAGCGCAGGAAAGTCGACTTGCCGGATCCGGAAGGGCCGAGCAGGCACATCACTTCTCCGCGCCGGACGCGCAGCGTGATGCCCTTGAGCACCTCGTTGGCACCGAAACGCTTGTGGACCTCTTCGGCGTCCAGCATCGGCGGTCCTGAAGCCGAACCCTCCATCACTGGCCGTGACGCACGTTGAGCCGGACCGAGCCGCGGGCGAAGCGTTTCTCGAGGAAGTACTGCCCGACGTACAGGATGCTCGTCATCAGCAGGTACCAGATGCTGGCCATCACGAGCAGCGGCGGGATTTTGAAGTTTTTCGAGTAGATGTTTTCGGTCACGTGGAACAGCTCGGCGACCCCGATGAACGACACGAGCGCGGTGTTCTTGAGCATCGAGATCGTCTCGTTGCCGGTCGGCGGGATGATCACGCGCATCGCCTGCGGAAGAACGATTTTCCGCAGCGACTGGCCACGCGAGAGCCCGAGTGACTGGGCGGCTTGCGTCTGTCCCTCGTCGACGGAGAGCATCCCGGCCCGCACGATCTCGGCCATGTAGGCGCCCTCGTTGAGGGCGAGGCCGAGCAGGCCCGCCCTGAAACCGCTGATCAGCACGTTGGTATCGGGGTGGATGAGCGCCGGGCCGAACGGGATCCCGAGGCCGAGCTTCGGGTAGACCGCCGCGATGTACTCCCAGAAGAAGAGCTGGACGATCAGCGGGGTGCCGCGGAAGAACCAGATGTAGAGCCAACTCGCACCCGAGACCAGCGGGTTGATGGCCGCCCCCATGATCGCGAGCACGATGCCGAGCGCCACACCGATCAGCATCGCCAGGACCGTCAGCTCGATGGTGACGAGGATCCCTTTTAGGACGAGCGTGTTGAAGAAGTAGTGGCCGACGACACTCCATTCGAAGTTGGGGTTCGTCAGCAGCGACCGCACGAAGACGGCCAGCAGGATCAGCACGACGAGCGCGCCGATCCAGCGCCCCGGGTGCTTGAGCGGGACGGCCTTGATCTCAGCGACCGGCTCCCCCGGGATGCCCTGCATCCCGGGGGGCGGTGCTCCGGCGGCGTCAGGCGTTGACACCGCGGATCCTGCCTAGCTTTCGGGGTTGATCTTCGGTTCCGTGATCGCGCCTTCCTGGATCCCCCACTTTTCGAGGATCTTCATGTAGGTGCCGTTGGCGATCAGCTTCTTCAGAGCAGCCTGGAACGGTTGGGCGAGCCCGCCACCCTTCTTGAGCGCGATGCCGTAGGGCGCGAAGGCGTACGTTTTGCCGACCAGCACGAAGCCGCCGTTGGACTGCTTGATCTGGTAGGCGGCAACGGGCGAGTCGGCCATCGCGACCTGTGCCCGCCCGCTGGACAGCGCGAGGTTGACCTCGCTCTGGCCCGGGAAGACTTCGGCTTTGATTTCCGGCTTCTTTTCGGCCTTGCACTTCGCGTTCTGTTTTTCGACTTCTTCGGCCTCGACGGTGCCTTTCTCGACGGCGACGGTCTTACCGCAGAGGTCGGCGACGGTTTCAACGCCGGGGTTGGTCCCCTTCTTGGCGAAGAAGGAGATACCCGCCTTGAAGTAACTCACGAAGTCGACGACCTTTTCGCGTTCTTTGGTGATCGTGAACGACGAGGCGCCGACGTCGTACTTACCGGACTGGATACCCGGGATGATGCCCGTGAACTGGGCTTCCTGCATCTGGGTCTTCAGCCCGATGACTTCGCCGATGGCCTTCATCAGGTCGGGGTCCATGCCGACGATCTGGCCGTTTTCGACGAACTCGTTCGGTGCGTACTGCGCTTCGGTGCCGACGATCAGGGTCCCTTTGCTCTTGTAGTTCGACGGGACCGTCGCGGCGATCGTCGAGTCGACCGACTGCGTCGGGATCGTCGTACTCGAGCTCGTACTCGTATTGCTGCTGCTCGAGCTGCTTTCGCTGCTTCCACAGCCCGCCAACAACCCCGCCGCGACTACCAACGCGAACAGGGATGCGATCAGCTTGCGCATCCTCCTGCCTCCTGTTTAGAAACTCACCCCTCTCGGGTCGCGAAAGTATAAGTTCCACGGCCGCGCTTGGTTGCCTGTACAGGAACAGCCGACGGGCGGCGATGCTGCAGCTGCATTTCCCGGTCGGAGTTGCGCTAGCCTGCCTAGTGCCGAGTCGCTGGCACGTGTCAGCGAGCGGGGGACCCGAGTTGTTGGGGCGAGATCCGCGGTGGTCCGTGGAAAGCGCATCGAGCGCGAGCCCGTCAGCTAACTCCGTAGGCCAAGCCAAAGAGAGGCACCGTGCGTTCGCACTGGAAGATCACGGCAGCATTGCTACTCGCGCTTGTCGCGCCATTCGCGACTTCGGCGTACGCCGAAACGACGGGTGGCACGGGCGTGCCGAGCCCGACGCCGCCGGTGGTGCCCGGAGCCAACGAACGGCCCGGTGTTATCGGGCCGATCTACAAGGCAAGCCCATATCCCCAGAGCAGGCTCGGGTTCGTCTTTCCGCTCTATCCGCTGGCGCGCGTAGCTGCTCGCAGCTGGTGGACGCTCGATATGGGGGTGGATCTCGGTGGAAACGCGAACCAGTGCGGTAAGAATCTCGTGGAGCTGGCCGTTGCGAACGGCACGATCGTGCACGAGGGAATCGACGGGTTCGGCCCCTACGCGCCGATCCTGAAAGTCGAAGGCGGCCCACTGAACGGGCGCTACGTCTACTACGGCCACGCCGCACCCGACCTTGTCCCCGTCGGAACACACGTGCTCGCCGGCCAGCCGATCGCCGAGGTCGGGTGCGGCGATGTCGGCATTTCGTCTGCGCCGCATCTCGAGCTCGGGATTCTGCCGGTGGGCGCCGCGGGTCCTGAGTACCTGCCGTACGTCGGCGAGACGTCGCACGAAACGTTCACGCTGCTGACCGCTTCACTCCGGACGGCCCAAGCTGCCCGCCCGCATCACCGTCAGGTGAAGCGGGTCAAGAAGCGCGGCAGGCGTCGCCGCTAAAGGCCGGGCCAGTGTCGGGCCACGAAGCCCGAGTTGTCGGTTCCACCAATCAGCCAGCGCGATGTGTACGGACCACTGCGTCCGGCAGTGTCGTAAAGAACACCGTCGACGTACATGTAGGCGTGTCCCGCGTTCGCGTACACGGTTATGTACTTGCCCGGACCCGGTGCGCCCCAGCTCTCCAGCATCGTGGAGTCCTCGGGGGCGGAGAGAAGCCCGCCGGCGGCGAGGGCATAGCTGACTGAACCGCTGCAGTCGTAGGCGGAATCGATGAACGATGCGTGGCCGCCGCCATACACGTATGGGAAGTCCGCGATCGCGTTCGCTCCTGCGACGACCCGCTGGATAACTGCGGGGACGCCGGTCGGGATCGGCAGGGCACCGGACCCCGGGATCGACATCCCGCCTGGCAACGGCTGCAGATGTTGCGGCTCTGTCGCGACCGCACTCTGTTCGGCGGCCTTCACCGCACTGAGCTCGCTCTGGATTTCCGAGTCAGATGCAGCTCCAGAGGCAACGGACAGCGTTTCAGGATTCGCGGCCTTCGCATGGGGGGTACCGGCCGGCACCGGATAACTCGACGCTTCCTGAGGATCCCGGACCTCACGGGTCGCTCCAGTTGAGCCGACGGCCCGGGCCGGAATCGCGCTGCGCGACGCGAGCTTGACTGGGGATCCTGCACTCCCGCATCCCACCGCCGCGAGCGCGGCAATGCACGCGACCGCGGTGACGGCGGTTCGAGTTCTCATGACCTCAAGGCTAGCGCCGAGCGGCCACCGCCCACGGCGCTAACCTTGCGACCATGCACGACGAGGTTCGCGTCGTCGAAGTACGGCCTCACATGCGGCTGGTGCACGGTATGCGTCGGCCGGAAAATTGGCTCCAGCTGATGCGCTTTGGCATCGTCGGGGGGGTCGGCTTCGTCGTCAACCTGCTGGTCTATGCCGCCCTCGCGGAAGGGCTCGGCCTCGAGTACCACGTCGCGTCGGCGTTCGCCTGGCTGGTCGCGGTGGCGAACAACTTCTTCATGAACCGCCACTGGACGTTCGACGCGACCCACAGTCGCCCGCACGGCCAGGCCGCCCGGTTCCT